>Ga0207667_10000098_pt1 | contig 140051 bp, 136 predicted proteins | sample KBSCornC52_FD_184301 | JGI IMG/M metagenome (GOLD analysis project Ga0207667, IMG submission 184301) | Corn rhizosphere microbial communities from Kellogg Biological Station, Michigan, USA - KBS Corn C5-2 (SPAdes) (version 2) | ecosystem: Host-associated > Plants > Roots > Rhizosphere > Soil ... | reverse complement strand
TACCAACCAGATACGCTTCCTCGGTAAGGATGGAAAGGTCGCCTATACGCAGCCGGCAGCCGCCAGTACGGTGCAGTTCGACTTCAGCAAGCCCGTATTTATCGGCAAGGGACACTGGGATGCGCACGATTCGCTGATCAATACGCCCATGGATTTTACCCGGCACAACAACCTGCCCTTGCAGGAGCTGCAACAGCTATTGCAGCACGTCATCTTTCCGGAGCGGGTGCGGCCGGAGAAGAAGTTCCGCCTCACCGCGGACGACTATGCGTTCCTCTATCAATATATGTCCGAATACCCTTCGGAATCGACCCATCCTACCTACGACACGACGGAGTACTTCGACAGCTATACCAAGTTCTTTTTCTTCAAGGCGGGCAGAGGGCGAATACCCTCCTATATCCGCAGCTTCAATAAGCCTGGCTGGTCTTACGGATTCCTGACGGATGACGCCTATATCGTTGATTTTAAGAATAATGTGGACTTCATGCTCGCGGGGACCATCTATGTCAACCGGGATGGGATATTGAATGACGATAAATACGAATATGACGAGCTGGGGTATCCTTTTTTCAAGGAAGTGGGAGAGATCATTTACCAGTATGAACTGGGGCGAAAGAGGGCCGGTAAGACGGATCTGCGTAAATTTAGGCTGGAGTACCCGCGTCGCTGATTCGATGGTTCTTCGTACCTTTACCACTCATAACAGGCGAACCATGAAATTCGAAAAGATCCACAATAAAGGGCAGGCTCAGTTGTTCAGGAATCAATACCTGGAGATGTTAACCAAGACACATCCCCTGGTCATCTGGGGTATGTATATTCCCATTATCAGCTATTTCCTCTATTATAGCTATGACACATTGGAGAATTCCCTGGCGAGGATAGGGCTGATCTTTCTGGCGGGTATGTTCTTCTGGACCTTCTTCGAATATATCATGCATCGCTGGGCCTTTCATATGATAGCAGAGAGCGAAAGAGCGAAAAAGATCGTCTATGTCATGCACGGCAACCACCACCATTTCCCCCGCGACAAAGAACGTCTCTTCATGCCTCCCGTACCCAGCCTGATCATCGCCTCGGCAATTTTCGGCTTGCAGTATCTCTTCATGGGCAATAACGTATTCATGTTCTTCCCAGGCTTTATGCTGGGATATCTTCTTTATGGCAGCATGCACTACGCCATCCATGCCTGGAACCCGCCTTTCAAATGGATGAAACCTCTCTGGCGCAACCATCACCTCCATCATTACAAGAATGAAAACAAGGGTTTTGGCGTCAGCAGCACCATCTGGGACAGGGTCTTTGGCACCATGTTCGATCTGAAAAAAGAAAAAGAGGACAAGGAGAAAGTGAAAGAGCTGATGTACTGATCACCATTTCTCATCCTCAGGGATATCTTTCTTCCCTGCGGAATATTGCCGTCGCGTCTCTATCTTTTTCAATAGTCTGTCGATGATCAGCCGGGCAATGATCCTTCCGGCATCCTCTCCTTTATGTTGCTGCAGCAGGTAACGAAGACGCGGCTCCTCTACGTCTATGCGATAAAGCAATTGTACCAATCCATTGAAATCATCCCGGATCAGGCTGTTGAGACTTTCCGCCAGCGCGGATTCGACCTCTTCGCGTGTCAGCCTTTCCGCAAGATCCCATGAGCGGATCTGGTTCAGTTCCTGTATGAGTTCCTTTGTCGTCTCCATCGTTTTTATTTAAAGAGCCGCAGGCAGCGACCCGGCAGTCAATTACCGCACATTTCTTGCCAGCTCGAGGGCTTTGTCCAGCATTTCGTCCCTGCCTTCACGGATACCCTGGATGGTCCTTTCTACCGGGACGTCCGGCACGATGCCTTTCAGGTGGTGTTTACCGCCCTGGTGATCTTTTACCAGCAATCCCGAAAAATGGACATTGTATCCTCCCGGAAGGATCATGTGGTTGATATCTCCATTGGTCCCTGCCGTGGCCTGTCCCACGATGGCGGCCAGGTGAAAGTCTTTTATATATCCCATATAGCTCTCGGCATAGCTGATCGCGCTGCCGTCCGTGATGAAAAATACCTTTCCATTCAGGTGCGGGTTGATAGGATGCATGTTCCAGCCCAGCTCCATAAAGGTGACCTGCTGATAGTCCGGATAAGTGATCTGCGGCACAAACATCCATTTTGTGTTTTCCGTCTCCGCCAGGAAATGGGCGATGAGCTCATGGTTGCCTTTGGGATAGCCCCTGAGATCGCAAATGATGGCCCTGGCCTGCTCCAATTGCGGCATCCATGCCCGGATGGAGTCCATGGGGTCCCTGTCCAGGTCGATGTAAAATATATGGGGCTTTATCCATCCGGAGGGATGCCTTTGATGGCCCTTTTCCCAGGCCTGATAGTCCAGGGTTCGGGGCACATGGACGGTGTGAAGACCATCCGCCTTGCGGACGCCGAGCGTCAGGCTGTCCCGTGGCCCTATTGTAAGGCTGGCGAGGTCGCGGAATACTTTCAGCTGTGGGGAGCCGGATTCCATCCCGTCCAGGTAAGCCATGTATTGGTCCGCCGGCTGCCCGTTGACGGACACGACCACGTCGCCGGAGGATAAGTCCAGCGTGCTGTCCAGCACCCGGTCGATGACGACTTTGCCGTCGGCTTTGGCAAAGACCAGGGGAGCATAAGCCCGTCGGATCGTATCCCCCTGCATATAGACATAGATATGCCCGTCATTCATCGGGGCCGTCATCAATTTCAGGGTGGTGATAAAGTCATAGCGATCTTTGTCCATAGCGGCTCTTTTGAGCGCCCTGTCCAGCAGCTCCTCCGGCGTTGCGGAGGCGTCTTCCCAATAGGGAAAGAAATGCCGCAGGATGTTCCAGCTGATGACGATGTCACCCAGCCGAACGGCGAGACCGTCTCCATTGCTGCCCGCGGAGACGGCGGTATGTATGGCGTTATCCAACCTGCTGAGCGCGGCGGAGTCGCCCTGGGGGAAGGTCTGTTCTCTTGTACCATACAAGGCAATGGGAACGATGCAGCCGATGCCGGAGGCAAGGGTGCGTTGTATATATTCTCCCGGCTGGGGGTAGTGGTCAAACAGCGGTCTGGCGGCGGCTTTGTTCCTCCGGCTGGGGTCGTTGAAACTTATGATGGACATGGCTTTGTCTCCTTCATAGACGTCCCCGGTGACGGTGGCGAAGCGGTAGCCGGGCAGGGAGGGGTTGTATTGCCAGGGATGGGGTTCCTTGCCTTCGAAGCTGCCGTTGTCCAGGGATATGTTCTTCCATTCCTTTCCGTCCTTTACGGCCAGCTGGAGGCCGTCGATCCATAAAGAGCCTTTGCCACCCAGCATGGCGCCTATCGAAATTGTATCGGCATCTTTATTGGCGATGCCGGTGATGGTATATTCCTTCCAGGTGTTGGAGGTGGCGGGACGATCGCTCATATTGTAAAAGAAGACGACTTTTCCCTTCTTTTGGATCCGCACCAGGAAATAGCCGGCGCCGCCGCTGGTCGAGTCCACTTTCATCCATCCGCTGAGCCGGAATTCTTTTCCTTTGATCTGGGTGGCTGGAAAAGTTTGTGCGATGGGGGCATATGTCTGAGTGGCGGGTTTTTCGGGTAAGGGCCTGTTCACACGGATGCTTTTATAGAGGTTCTGTGAAGGGAGACCAACGCCAAAATGCTGCCAGGCGATGGGCATATAGCCGTCTTTATGAGGAGGTGTGATCGAGGCGATGGAGAAACTGTCTTTATCCATGGCCGGGTATATTTCCACGGTGGGCGCGAAAGGATGGAAGAGCTCCTGTAATGTTGTGATCAGCTGCTGATCGTCCCGGGCTTCCATTACCTTTTTGGCGCCATAGATGGCAAAGTTATCCCAGTCCAGCTCCGCCGCCTCGTCGGAGGGATGGAAATACCGTACATATCCATAGAGGCGGGTAAATGCGATGAGGTCTTTTTGTTGCCGGGGGCTTAGCTGCGCGGAGGCAGGTTGGTAAAATAGGAGAAAGGTTGCTGCCACGAGCGTGACAAAGGGAAATTTCATAGTCAGAATTTTTCCATTACGCCTAGTCCGAATAAGGCAAAATCGTATTTCACGGGATCGCCGGGGTCCAAAGTAATCAAATAATCTGTCAACTCCAAGGCTGACTGCCAGTCAGTTTGCGTCCTTGTCATGAGGTTGAACCGCCGGGCAACTCTTCCCACATGTACGTCCAGCGGGCAGACCAGCTTCGCGGGTGTGATCCTTTTCCAGAGGCCAAAATCGACGCCTCTATTGTCCTGGCGGACCATCCAGCGAAGGAACATATTCAACCGCTTGCAGCTGGAGTTTTTTTCGGGTGAGGCGATGTGCTTGTGGGTGCGGGGAGGGGCGGCGGGTAGACCTTCGGAGGCCGGGCTGTCAAGAGAGTCTTTGGCAGAGGCCAGCTGATCCAGCTGAAAGAAATATCGATAAAATCCTGAGAGATGATCGTCCGAACGGAGGAATGCATCTTCCAGCGAGTCATAGCGCGAATAATGCCAGCGGAAGAACTCTATAAAATACAGCAGGTCCGTGGCATTGAAGGTGCGATGTTTAAATCCCAACAATCTTTTTCTATCCTTGTCTTCATGGTGCAGGATGAATTGATGGGGGGCATTGTCCATCAGCTGCATCAATTCTTTCGACTTATTGATGATGGTCGTACGATTGCCCCAGGAGAAGATGGCGGCTAAGAAGCCGGCGATCTCGATGTCCTGCGGCTTGCTGAACATATGCGGGATACTGATCGGGTCGGATGGGATAAATGCCGGCGTGTTGTATTCATCCACCTTCCTGTCCAGAAAAGTGCGAAGATTTGTAAGAGAGTTTGTCATGACTACCCGATGGCCTGGCGAAGGTCGTCGATGAGGTCGTCCACATCTTCGATGCCTACGCTGAGGCGGATCAATGAATCGCTAAGCCCGTTCTTTATTCTTTCTTCCCTTGGAATGGAAGCGTGTGTCATGCTGGCTGGATGGTTGATCAGCGACTCCACGCCACCCAGGCTTTCCGCGAGCGCAAAAACCTTGGTAGAGGACAGGACACGGATGGCCGTATCCACGCTGTCGTCCTTCAGGGTAAAGCTCATCATGCCGCCAAAACCACGCATCTGCCTCTTTGCGACGGCATAGCCCGGATGGTCCTCGAAGCCGCACCAGTAAACTTTCCCGACCCTGGGATGGCTGCGGAGGAAATGGGCGATCTTTTCCCCATTGGAACAGTGTCTGTCCATGCGCACGTGCAGGGTCTTTAATCCCCGCAACACGAGGAAACAGTCCTGCGGACCGGGGACAGCGCCACAGCTCTTCTGAATGAAATATAACTGGTCGCGCAGCGCCGTGTCATTCATTACGAGGCAACCGTGGATCACGTCACTATGCCCACCCAGATATTTGGTGGCGGAATGCAGGACGATGTCGGCACCCAGGTCCAGCGGGTTTTGAAGGTAAGGCGACGCGAAGGTGTTGTCTACACAGAGCAGCACTTTATGAGGACGGGCCAGGTCGGCCAGCGCGGCGATGTCGACAATGTTCATCAGCGGATTGGTAGGCGTTTCCGCCCAGATGAGCTTTGTACGTGTATTGATATGGGGCTTGACATTTGCCGTGTCCTGCATGTTGACGAAATGAAATTTTATGCCGGCGCGCTCGAAAACTTTTGTGAACAGCCGGTAGGTGCCTCCGTACATATCGTTGGCGGCGATGACCTCATCCCCCGGGTTCAGGAGCCGCAGTACGGCATCCGTCGCGGCTACGCCGCTGCCAAAGCAAAGTCCATATTTTCCATTCTCTATATGCGCCATGGCGGATTCCAGCACCTGGCGGGTGGGGTTCTGCGAGCGGGCATACTCATAGCCTTTATGCTGTCCCGGCGCGGATTGAACATAGGTGGATGTCTGATATATCGGGGTCATGATGGCGCCCGTCGAAGGATCGGGTTCGATGCCCGCGTGGATGAGTTTTGTCGAAAGCTTCATGATTGATTTTTACGAGCCGATGGTTGCGGCTCTTTGGATTTGTAAAGATACCGAAAACCGCTCATCTGGTTTAACAAAAGCTTAACCCCTCGCGAGCAACATGAAGATACTGCAGCTTCGCGCGTAGTTTTAGGGGCTTTAATTCTTTTTTTACGGTCTTGGGTAGGCTAAATTCTCCTGGTGCGATCAAACGTTCGGTGGATGCGATCTACCGAATGTAAAGTTTCGCTTGACGTCAGTGAAGAAGCGCTATACTTTTACATTGCATTGTCCATTGCACGGACTTTAAATATTTGGCCTTCGGCCATCGGACCTGTGGTCCGATCTGAATCAGCTGGCCCGTAGTAAAAACTTTTTAAAAATAACATTTATGACACCGCGTGTATCCATCCAAAGGTCTCTCTTCACCCTCGTCTGCTGCGTCGCGCTCAGCGCAGGAGCCTTTGCCACAGAGGGTTTCACCAACCCAGACTATTTCACGATCAGTGAAAAGATGCTGAATTCCTTCAAGCAAACATTCCCTGACGCAGAGCAGGTGAGATGGCTTGAGTCGGCCGACCGGTATACGGTGAATTTTAAAGAGAATGGAATTCTCACCAAGATCGATTATGACAAGGATGGGAATTTTATCAGCAGTCTGCGGTACTATTCGGAGAAGAATCTTCCCATCAACATACTTTGCCGTCTGCAAAAGAAATACGCCGATAAAAAAGTATTTGGCGTCACCGAGATGACTTCCGAGAACGGGGTGGAGTATTATATCAAGCTGGAAGATGATGAGAACTGGACCACGGTCAAGTCGAATGCAGAAGGGAACCTGCAGGTGGTAGAGAAGTATAAGAAAGCGCCATAGTTTTCACTGTCAACAGAACGGACCGAGGTCCGTTGTCCGAAAGGACAGACTTTAGATCTGTTTCTATATGGTCTGTAGGCACGCAGCCGTGACCAGGTATCGCCAATCGTTGTTTTCAGCCGCATGTGCATCATGCGGCTGTATTTTTTTATGAAGGACGTCGGGCCGCAGGATATCCGCCCTGACCAGTTTGCGCCGGGCCTCGTGAATATATTCCTGTAATACAGGGTCCTGCATCCAGGACCGTTGGGGAGGTTCATAGCCCGTCTTGTCCTTGCGCCATACGATCTCTTCGGGAAGATAGCCTTCCATGCTCGTCCTCAGCAGCCATTTTGTCCAGCCCTCCCGGATCTTGAAATGGGAAGGGAGGGAAAAGAGGAATTCCACCAGCTCGTGGTTCAGGAAGGGGAGCCGCACTTCGACCCCATGGGCCATGGAATTGCGATCCGCATAGCGCAGCAGCTCTTCCATCCCATTCATAAATGTATTGTAATAAAGGACCCCGCTGAGCTTGTCTATATGAGGTATGTCGTAGTAGGAGACGCCGAACTGGTTTACGAAATCGCGGGAAAGCTCCTTGCTGTTGCGCTGGCTGGCCGTTCTTTTCTTTTTCAAGAATATGCCGGCATATACGGGCAGATTGGCGGCAAGCCGGTTGCGCCAGGTCCAGCGATCGTCCACCCCGGACTCCCTGGCTGCCTCCAGCTCAAGGACAAAGGCTTTTTTATCCGTACGGTATAGCTCCTGCCAATACCAGTGATAGTATTTATGATAGCCGGCCAGGAGCTCATCGGCGCCCTGTCCATCCAGCAGCGCTTTTATCGAGTGGCGGGCGGCCAGTCCGAACACTTTGTACTGGGCATAGATGCTGGAAGAGAGGAAAGGTTCTTCCTGGTGCCAGACCAGCTTTTCAAGGTCGCGGACAAGGTCCACCGAGCGCGGCTCAGTCGTATGATTGTCGAGATGAAAATAATTGCTTGCCAGGCGGATAAAGGCGGATTCGTCTTTTTCAAATCCTGGGAAAACGGCGGAAAAGGTCTGGAGCCGGCCTCCGCCGGCGAGTGCGGTGGCCACGACGGAAGAGCTGTCCAGCCCCCCGCTGAGACTAGCGCCCACGGGAACATCGCTGCGCATCCGGCGGTGTACGCTGGCGGATAACAGACCGGTGAATTGCTGAATGGCGGCCTCTTCCCCGGGGGAATAGTTGTCCCCGATCTGGATATCCCAATACAGCGCGGTGGTAAGCTCTCCCTTATCCGCTGAATATTCCAGGTAGCTTCTGGCAGGCAGCTTGGAGATGCCGTTGTAAAAGGTCTCGAACCCATTGGCCGGATTTTGGGTATAGCCAATGGTGATGAAGTTGAAGATCAGCTTTCGATTGCTTTCCTTTTTTATACCGGCGGCCCAGAGGGCCTTCATCTCGCTGGCAAAAAGGAATTGGGTGGCGTCCTTGTAAAAGAACAGCGGCTTTTCGCCAAAACGATCTCTGGCGGCAAATAATTTTCTTTCCTGCTGGTCCCAGATGGCAAAGGCGAACATGCCATCGAAATACTGTAAGCATTCCGGGCCATAGTGATCGTAGGCGGCCAAAATCACTTCTGTATCGGAGGCAGTGGAGAAAGCGTATCCTTTGGACTGCAGCAGGCTTCTCAGCTCGGGATAGTTATAGATCTCTCCATTGTGGAGGATTGTATAGCGATCCAGATAATGCATGGGTTGAGCGGCTGCCGGGCTAAGGTCGATGATAGCCAGCCTGCGGTGTCCCAGACCCACCTGGCCGGAAGGGTTGATCCAAAAGCCTTCTCCATCCGGACCGCGATGAGCGATCGCGTCTGTCATTTCTTTCAAACGCTGCCGGCTGATACCAGCCGGGTCGGGGGACAGGATGCCAGCAATGCCGCACATATTACCAGGTGATCGGGAGTTTTACCTGCACATCATCCCAGTCGATGACCAGCACGGTGCCCTTGGGAGCCTTTTCAAACTCCATGGAAAAGGCCTCCGTTATTTCGGATTGTTTTTCCACGGGAACGGTAGTGCGTATCACATCTTTGGTGGAATCATAGCGGAAGGCTCCCCAGGTGTCCGTCTCCTTATTGAGAATGATGGTCCATTTGTCGGTATCAACCAGGGCATACATGGTATAGCGCCCTTTTTTTACTTTTTTGTTATCGATCTTCACGTCCTGGAAGAACTCGATCTCCGTGGCTTCGTTCGCGCCCAGCCGCCATACCTTTCCATACTCCACCAGTTCGCCAAACAGCTTTCTGCCATTCTTCTGTGGACGGCTATAGATCACCCGGGCAATAAGGGGCCCGGAAGCCTTGTCCTGGATCTTCAGGACGGGATAATCCGTTGGAAAATAAGCCATATCCATGGGGGATTTATCCATGGACGCGGGTTTGGATTGCGCCTGGACCTTTTCCAGGCTGAATAACAGGGCAACTGCGAGGACAACATTCCGAAGAGTCATATACAGCTATTAATTTATGGGTGTTACGTATGCCAAAATTATTCAATTATTGATATTGAGAACCGGAAAAGACATTGGATTTTTTAGGAAGGGGAAAGCTGGGTAAGCTCGCTATAGGCAAATTCTTTCAGCTCAGGGAAGAAACGTCGATAGCAGTCCTGTAATTGTTCATACCGGGTGTTGAATGTGATAAATGCCGCGGAAGGGTCAGGCATGTGGGTAGCCCGCCGGGCCAGGCCGTGCAGGCTGTTGTAAATGCCTTCTTTATGCCGGTAGTTGGACAGCCAGTCCTGGGACCGCATATAAGGGAAAAGGCGGGCGAATTTTTCCGGAAAAAGGGGTTGCCGGTCGCCGACCTGCTGGTAGGTGAGCGCGGCAAAGGCTTTCAGCTGACCGGGATCGGGAAACAGATCTGTATCAGTGGCCAGAAAGTGGTCATATACGATGTCGATGATGGGGCCTGCATAGAGACCGTAATTTTGTCTGAAGAAAATTTTTGCCTCTCGTGTAATGGGGTGACCGTCGGTGTAACTGTCGATGGCCCGGTGGAGAGTGATACCGTGTCGAATGGTTTCGGGGAAGTCCAATTTTTTTTTCCCTTTCACAAAATCACTGATCAGGTTGCCTACGGCGATGTCGGGTATGCCGAAGGACAGGTATGCATGTGCCAGATAATTCACTTGTACAAGGTACGCTTTTTCGGACGAACAGACCGGACAGGCATTCTTGCTACCGTTGGTGGACCTGTCGGCCAGGAACCGCTGAAGGCGGTTCGTCCATAACCGAGCCTTTGGCGAAGGTTACGAACGAGGAGGACCTTTCGAAGTACCCGAGGAACGAAGGGTACGGACGAGACAGACCGTGACGAAGCAGGTCTGCGAAGTTCCCCGACGAAGTCCCTCAGACAGAACCGAGCCTGCGAAGGTTCCGACCGAGGAGGAGCGAATACCTGGAGCTCTGACGAAGGCCTGGTTTGGGGGAATTGGGCTATTTTTCGCTGAAGACCAATTCCCGCACATATTTTAACAGGACGCACGCGCATTTTATATTTTTATTAAGAATTCGGCGCTAATGCTTGTCTGTAAAGAGTTTCAGACTGGCTGTAAAATTTTCGTCAGGGTTGTGTTTACAATTACTTTATATGGGACATCCGCTGGTGTAGATTGTATTGCGGGTAGGTGTAACATAAAATAGCTTTGTGTCGTCTTAGTGATAACGACCAGGGACAAGCTGAAAAAAATTTTTGAAACAGCTGCAACATCGGAAAATAACCCGCGTCTTATAATAGGTACAGTGGATGGCTTGCAAGCAAAATTAATCCATCCACTGTAAAGGTCCAATGATGGTGTTATTTCGTTCATAATGTCTTTTCAAAGGACTCAATGAATGCGTCGCATTTCGGCCAGCGGACCCGTGGTCCGCTCTGAGAAAATTCGAAACAAACTTTAAAAAACTTATAAACAACAGAACATGAAGAAGAGTATTTTATCCATCGCTGCCGTGCTGTTGATGGGTCTCAGCGTATTCGCTGCGAAAAATGATGAAAGAGACATCAACCAGTCTATTGTAAAGTCTTTCCATAAAGAGTTCATCAACGCCAAAAACATTAAGTGGGAGCAAAAGACAGGATATGTGAAGGTAGAGTTCACGTTGAACGACCAGGTGCTTTTTGCTTACTACGACAATGAAGGCAAGCTGACGGCCATCGTTCGTAATATCGTTTCGGACCAGCTGCCTATCAGCCTGCTTACCAGTTTGAAAAAAGAATATACCGGCTATTGGATCTCTGAGCTTTTCGAATTGGCATCGGATGACCAGACGACCTATTATGTGACGCTGGAAAATGCCGACAAGAAGATCGTTCTGCGGAGCAGTGGGCTTGACGACTGGGATGTATATTCCAAGACGAGAAAAGAGGTTCAGTAAGCGCGAAGAGCTTTATCGTTTGATTTTTAGTTGGACAAAGGGCCGGTCTGTGACCGGCTTTTTGCTGCCCGCCTGCGCTGTGGGGAAAGATAGCTTCGACGGGCAGCAAAGTTTTATGATGGACCTTCGGTCAGCCGGTCTGTGACCGGCTTTGGCTGCCCGCCTGCGCTGTTGGGGAAAGGTAGCTTCGACGGGCAGCAAAGTTTTATGATGGACCTTCGGTCAGCCGGTCTGTGACCGGCTTTGGCTGCCCGCCTGCGGTGAGCGCTTACGGGCCTGTGTATGCGGGTAATTGCTTCCACAGGTGTGTTTGTTCTGTCCTATGGCATGGTTTTTTGGGAAGAGTGGGTTTCGTAATTTTGGTTGCTATGATAGACGACATACAACTGTTGCGAGGCGACATCACGAAGCTCGAGGTCGGCGCGATCGTCAACGCGGCCAACACTTCTTTGTCGGGAGGCAGGGGCGTGGATGGAGCCATTCATCGTGCGAGTGGGCCAGCCATTTTGGAAGAGTGTATGAAGATAAGGTAGCGGCAGGGTGGATGCAAGGTAGACGAAGCGGTGATTACCACGGGAGGCGGGCTTCCCTGCAGGTATATCATTCACACGGTGGGCCCGTATGGAACGGTGGCAAAGAGAGGGCTGCGCATATCGCCCTTACTAGGATAAAGGAACTATTGGCGGGGCGTCGTCGCCGATGAAGGTATTCTTTGTCTGCTATGATGAAGAGAACTATGCTATATATGCGTCGATGATGGAATAAGAAAACCGCCCTAAGAGTAAGGCGGTGTTAATGCTATTTGTTAACTCAACATGCTAATGTTGGCTAAGGCTTCTCTTTCCCCCACATGCCAGAGGGTTTTGGCTACTCTTATCAGGGCCTGTTAACCCTAAACCTTATTCTTTAGAATTTCTAAAATATGACTTCTTACATATTCTGAAGTAGAATAATGTCTGGTCTGCACTTTTTCTATACACACTCCCGGATTGATAGCTTGTTGTGGGAAATAAGTGCTAAAAAAACGGTACATTTGCCCCCTTTCCTTCAACGGCTCTGTCAAAGGACAGACGTTGATTTTTTCACAAAAAAACCCGACGAAAGATCATGAACAAAGGTCCTATCTCACAATTCATTCAGCATCACTACCGGCACTTCAACGCTGCGGCTTTAATGGATGCCGCCAAGGGGTATGAAACGCATTTGCTGGAAGGAGGTAAGATGATGGTTACGCTGGCCGGGGCCATGAGCACCGCGGAGCTGGGCATTTCTTTTGCGGAGATGATCCGGCAGGATAAAGTGCAGATAATCAGCTGTACAGGCGCTAACCTGGAAGAAGATGTGATGAACCTGGTGGCTCATAGCCATTATAAGAGAGTTCCAAACTACCGGGATCTTACGCCAAAGGAAGAATGGGATCTGCTGGAGAATCATTACAATCGTGTGACAGATACCTGCATACCGGAAGAAGAGGCTTTTCGCCGGCTGCAAAAGCATCTGGTCAAGGTGTGGAAAGAGGCGGAGTCCAAAGGTGAGCGGTATTTCCCTCATGAGTTCCTTTACAAGGTAGTGCTCAGCGGAGAGCTGGACCAATATTACGAGATAGACCCCAAGGATAGCTGGATCGTAGCGGCAGCGAAGAAGAATATCCCTATCGTAGTGCCGGGCTGGGAAGACAGCACCACCGGGAACATTTTCGCGAGCTATGTTATCAAAGGGGAGCTGAAGGCTTCCACGGTACGCAGCGGCATCGAATACATGGTGTGGCTGGCCGACTGGTATCGTAAGAATTCTGAAGGTAAGGGCGTTGGTTTTTTCCAGATAGGCGGCGGCATCGCGGGCGACTTCCCCATTTGTGTGGTTCCCATGATGTACCAGGACCTGGAATGGCATGATGTGCCTTTCTGGAGCTACTTTTGTCAGATATCCGACTCGACGACCTCCTATGGGTCTTATTCAGGGGCCGTACCCAATGAAAAGATCACCTGGGGAAAGCTGGATATCAATACGCCGAAATTTATCGTTGAAAGTGATGCCACTATAGTTGCTCCGTTGATATTTGCGTGGCTGCTGGGGTGGTAGAATGGTCTTAGCTAATATTGAAATAATATGAACACAAACTCTGAAGAGCTGTACCTGGAGGCTGAAGCGGATATCAAGAATAACAATTACGCCGAAGCATTTAAGAAATACGAGAGCATCTTATATGAAGAGCCGGACAGCGCGCCTGCGCATAATTCGCTGGGGTGGCTTTATAAGACGCAATTCGATGATTATAGTAAGGCGGAAAATCATTTTCAGACCGCCATCAGATGCGACCCTATGTATCCGCACTCCTATTTCCATATTGCGGCCCTGCTGATGGACATGGAGCGGTTTGACGAGCTGAACAATCACCTGGAAAGATGTCTGCGGATACGCACCATCGATAAATCCTGGGTCTATGGGCGGTATGCCCTGTCATACGAGCTGCGGCAGGATTTTGACAAGGCTGTATTCTATTTTGAAAAAGCGATACTGGCCAGTCAGAATGATGATAAGATAAAGGACTATCGAAATGACATCGAGAGGGTGGAGATGAAAAGGGAGATTGCTATAAAGCATGCGGGTGCGTGATTGAGATTTGATCGGAAAGTTAATAATTTTATAATGCATTGATTATCAATGCATTTTTTTGTTTTAGAGCGTTTTTGTTAAACCGAGCGGAGCGAAGGTTACGACCGAGGTAACCGAGGATGGAGCGTGTCAAAGCAGCTCCGACGAAGGTTATGAGCGAAGCTCCTTACGAAGTACCCGAGCGTAGGGAAGGGTACGAATGTAACGGAGGTACGAACGTTACGAACGAGATGGACGGTAACCAAGTGTAACGAAGGTTACGATCGAGAAGGAGCTTTCGAAGTACCCGAGGTACGAAGGGTACGAACAAGGAGGAGTGAGGGCTCGGAACTCCGACGAAGTTCTGAGCGAATACATGGAGCTCCGACGAAGTTCTTCCGACGAAGGCCTACAGACATTAGAGGTTTATCAGCTCCATTCTTCCCTATCCCTCTTATCCTGCTTTTTGGTCACTCTTTTAGAGATAATGATGCTCAGCTCATACAGCAGTATGAGGGGCAGGGCCACGATGGTCTGGCTCATCCAGTCGGGGGAAGGCGTGATGATCGCGGCGATAAAGAGAATAGCCACATAGGCGTATTTCCTGTATGTACGAAGAAAGCTGGGAGTTATCAGTCCAATGCTGGTCAGCACAAAGCTGATCAGGGGCAGCTGGAAGGCCAAGCCCGAGCCGATGATAATGTCTATCAGGTTTTCGATATAGTCGTCCAGGGTCGGCTTTGTGACAACGCCACCGGCGGCGCCGATGGTATAATTGTACAGAAAGCTAAAGGTGAAGGGCGCCAGGAGAAAGTAGCCAAAGGCTACCCCCAGCATAAAAAAGAAGGTCACCCAAAAAATAGCGCCGCGGCTGCTTTTCAGCTCCTTTTGAGAAAGGGCGGGTTTGACGAAGCGCCACAGTTCCCAGAATACATAGGGGAAGGCGACGATAAAGCCACCTACGATGGCAATATTGATGCTGGTGATGAACTGGGACCCAAACTGGGTGGTCATCAGCTCCAGCCCCTTTACGGACTGGAGACATAGGGCGTCCCCGAAGCCCAGCTTTTGTCCGAGATGGCAGAGACCGGTATAGCTCACGAAGTCATTGCGTATCGGCCCCCGGATGATCTTGTCGAAGATCCAGTCCATCTTGACAAAGATGACGATGGCTACTATGATGACGGCAAATGCGCTGCGGACGAGATGCCAGCGGAGGGCCTCCAAATGGTCCACAAAGGACATTTCTTCCTGTTCCGAATTTCTATTAAAAAGGTTAAGAGCCATATAAAGTACTTATAGCCAATCACTTGCAGCTTTGACTTGCAGCCGGAAAGCCCCATGACGACCGCGAAGTTAGTTTGAAATTGCCAACCCTGACACGGGGTATATAAAAAAAACAAGCACTCCATTACAGAGTGCATTGTTTACTCCTAACTGACCTATGAAAAAGTTCGCCTCGGTGAAGAGGGAGGAATATCTTTTATTTCAGGAGTGCAGCGTTGGCTGCGTTGCTGATGCTAAGTTGGATAAAAATGACAGGATGAAAAAGAAATCGGGGCTGATTAACCACGGGTTAACATACGTTAAGGGGATGCCTATTTCAGCACTTTCAGGCGGACCATTTCTATCCGGGTGTCGGAGACGTTTAGTATTTCGAACTCATAGTCTCCAATGATGATGCGGTCTTTCAGGTGAGGGATGGTCTCATGCTGATTGATAATATAGCCGGATAATGTTTCCGAGCCATTCTGAGGCAGCTCGAAACCATATTTTTCATTGAGATAATCCAATTCAAGCCGGCCCGAGAAAATATATTCGTCGGCGGATAATTTTCTTTCTTCGAACTCTTCGGTGTCGTATTCGTCCTTGATCTCACCGAAGATCTCCTCCAGCAGGTCCTCCATGGTGACGATGCCGGCGGTGCCGCCAAATTCATCCACGACCCAGGCAATGCTCTTTCTTTCGCGGCTGAACTTGCTGATCAGGTCTGTGGCGCTCATACTTTCCGGTACGGCGGGAATGGGCAGTAAAATGCTTTTGATATACGGCGGCTTTTTGAACAGGTCGAGCTGATGGATATAGCCTGCCACATGATCCAGGTTGCCGTCATAGACGACGAGCTTGCTCAGTCTTGTCTCCACGAACTTTTTCCGGGCCGCCTCGATCGGCGAATTTATATCGATGCCGTCGATCTCTTTTCTGGGTACGAGACATTCCCGCACTTTTACTTTTGGTAACCGAATGGCTGCGTCGAAGAGCTGTTTGTTGAGGTCCTGGTTATCTTCTTCCGAAGGTCCCGCCTGTTGCGTCAGGTGATCGATGTTGACGGAGGATAATGCTCCTTTACGCTCGTCTATCCGTACATTGAAAACATATTTCAATACCCACTGTGAAATACCGATGAAAAGGCTGGCGATAGGATAAAGCAGCCGGCTGAAGAAGTCCATTGTGCCGGAGAAGAAGCTCAGCATGGCGTCGCTCTTCGAACGGAAGAGGGCCCTTGGTATGAATTCTCCGAAGAACAGGAGGATCACCGACGCCATAAACGTCTCTGCGCACAGCCGGATGAAATTCACCCATCCTTCGGGCATATGGACCTTATTGACAAGCAAGTTCCAAAAGGGTAAAAAGGTTTCGCCGACCATCAGTCCAAAGAGGACCAGGCCGATATTGAATCCAACGAGGGTGGTACCGAGGAACTGGACGGGATGGTCCATGAAATGAGAGAGGATGACGCCACTGCCAATCCCCTGTTTTTTCTTCAGCTCAATAGCCAGTTTGTTGGCGCTGGTGAATGCCACTTCTATCCCTGAGAAGAAAGCGATTATCAGCCAGGCTATCACGATGCCAACAAGGGTATACGTATTCATACACTAATTTAATCGGAATTTTCGAATATCTGAGGCCTTCGCCGGACCTGCTTAGATCTTCGTCGGAAGAACTTCGTCGGAGTGCCGGGCCCTCACTCCTCCTTGTTCGTACCCTTCGTACCTCGGGTACTTCGAAAGGTCCTTCTCAATCGAAACCTTCGTTACACTTGGTTACCGTCCTCCATGGTCGGGACCTTGCGGTTCCAGACGACGAACCTCCGGTTCGTTAGCATACCTCATAGTCTTTGGGGGAACCTCTTTTAGAGCCCCAGGAACGATCTGACGGCCACATCTGCCTCTTCGCAGGCTTTCCGGAGATCGTCGTTGACAATGATCCTGTCGAAATGATGTTTGAACGAGATCTCATACGAGGCCTTATTGACCCTGGCCATCAGGCTTTCGTAAGTCTCCGTGCCTCGGCCTTCCAGCCGGCGGCGCAGCTCGTTCACGGAGGGAGGTTCGATAAAAAGGGACAGGGTGGATTGAGGGTATTGTTCCTGGATGTGGATCGCTCCTTTGACCTCGATGTCCAGCAGCGGGGTCCTGCCTTCGTCCCAGATACGTTGCAGCTCCTTTTTCAGCGTACCATAGTATTTCCCTTCATAGACCATTTCCCATTCCACGAAATCGTTCTGCTGTATCTTTTGTTTAAAGTCCTCCAGGGTGAGGAAATAATAGTCTACGCCATTGGTTTCATGAGACCGGGGACTCCGGGTGGCAGCCGAGACGGAAAAAGCCAGCTGGGGATATTTTCCCAGCAGATAGCGGGTAATGGATGTCTTGCCTGCTCCCGAAGGCGCTGTTATGATGATGATCCTGTTGTCCTGGCTCATATTCTATTGATTTGGGCTCCCAGACGGCGCAAACGCTCGTCGATGTGTTGGTAGCCGCGATCGATCTGCTCGCTGTTCTGGATCACACTGCGACCTTCCGCGCTGAGTGCGGCGATCAAAAGGGCGACCCCAGCCCGGATATCAGGACTGCTCATGGTAATGCCGCGCAATTTTTGTTCCCGGGCGGTGCCGATGACGGCTGCCCGGTGAGGGTCGCAAAGGATGATCTGGGCGCCCATATCGATCAGCTTGTCGACAAAGAACAGGCGGCTTTCGAACATTTTCTGATGGATCAATACGGACCCTCTGGCCTGGGTAGCCACTACGAGGACGATGCTGAGCAGGTCGGGTGTAAAGCCCGGCCAGGGATGGTCATAGATGGTCAACACGGAGCCATCCAAAAAATTCTGTATCTCGTAGATCTCCTGTTCGGGAATATAGATATCATCCCCCCGGAACTCCATTTGGATGCCCAATTGCCGGAATTTATCGGGGATGACGCCCAGGTTTTCCAGGCTGACGTTGCGGATGGTGATCTCGCTTTGGGTCATGGCGGCCAGCCCGATAAAAGAACCTATCTCGATCATGTCGGGCAGCATCCGGTGTTCGGCGCCGCCTAAATATTTCACGCCCTCTATTTGGAGGAGGTTGCTTCCGATGCCGTATATCCGAGCGCCCATCCGGGTCAGCATCCTGCACAGCTGCTGGATATAGGGCTCGCAGGCGGCGTTGTAGATAGTGGTAGTGCCTTCTGCCATGACTGCCGCCATGATGATATTGGCCGTACCGGTGACGGAAGGTTCGTCCAGCAGGAGATAGCAGCCTTTCAGACGAGCGGCTTCCAGGTGGAACAGGCCTTCTTCAGGATGGTAGCTGAATTGGGCGCCCAGCTTTTCAAATCCGATGATATGGGTATCCAGCCGGCGTCTGCCTATCTTATCGCCCCCTGGCTTTGGAATGAATGCTTTTTTGTAGCGGGCCAGCATGGGGCCGGCCATCATGACGGAGCCGCGCAGTCTTCCGCTCTTCTGGCGGTAGGAGTCGCTGCGGAGGTAGTCGATGTCCACCGTATCTGCCTGGAATATGCAGGTATCGGGAGCTGTGCGCTGGATCTTCACGCCCATCTCGCCCAGGAGCTCGATCAGCAAATTGACATCGAGGATATCCGGAATATTTGTGATCGTGACTTTTTCCGGAGTAAGCAATACGGCGCTAATGATCTGTAGGGCTTCGTTCTTTGCGCCCTGTGGTATGATCTCACCCTTGAGTTTCTTACCACCTATGACTTCGAAGGAGTTCAATTAATATCTTTTCTTTTTGAATTTGCCCGGACGGTCGTTATTCCTGTCGTTGCGATTGTTGTTCCGCTGCTGGAATTTCTGGTTGCGCCCTTTGCTCCGGTATTCGCCGAAGTTCTGACGGTCTCTGTCCCTGGACTCATTGGGGCGGAAGCTCTTCACGTACGGAGTATTGGTGAATTCCAGCTGTCCCTTGGTGATCTGGGAGAGCTCGCTTTGGATGGCGTCGTCATGTACGGTCTCCTTATGCCAGTTGTTATACGCAAGCTTCATATAGTAGGCGACGGCATTGGCGAAGCCATTGCGTTTTTCCGGATTTTCTTCCGCGAGGGCCTTGTTGATGACGATCTCCAGGTTCTTTCCAAGATGCGAGAGCTTGGGATAGCGCTTGGGGTATTTCAATGGCTTGGGCCGGGCGCGTAAGGTTTCCCTTGTGGGGATGGGATAAGGAGAGGATACCTCCAGTTTGAAGTCGGAGATCAGGAAAAGGTGATCCCATAATTTATGCCGGAAATCTTCTACATTTTTCAGGTGTGGATTGAGAAATCCCATGAGCTCGATCACGGCCTGTGCATTCCGTTGTCTTTTTTCTTTATCCTCCAGCGTCACCAGGTATTCGATCATCTTTTGGATATGACGACCGTATTCACGCATAATAAGGTGATTTCGCGTCGTGTTGTATTCCATGTTTTCCATATTTGGTCAAAGCTAGGGTAAAAAGTTTATAATGACAAGCCGCCCAGGGCGAGGGTCAGGGCGCCCAAATGGGTCATTTCCCTTCTGCATCCGTACGCCTGATGCGGAAATAGATCCCAAACCACATTTTAATCAATAGAGTAAATTGTAAGGGACTGATAATTAATATAATTTTTTATGCACATAATAGAACCAGACGAACAGGGGTCGTTTGAAGGACAGACAGAAATTTTAGACCTACCTTTGCAGCATGCTGATCTTATTGGATTGCAGACCATTGCAAAAGGCGGGGACTTCCCGTGAAACGAGCTGGTTTATAATCTCTTGTGTAAAGGAGCTGATGATCCGGCAGGGGGTGGAATGGATATTCCTGCTGGATAAGAGTGGCGAAGAGCTTGCTTTGCCGGCAAATGGAAAACAGCTGGTTCGTAAGACCCTTCCCGGCAGGCTGGGAGATAAACTGTGGTATAGCTGGCTGATGCCAAGGATGGCAAGGCGGGAAAAAGTGGATCTGGTGATGACAGGGGGTGGTAGCCCAAAGACGCCAGGGACGAACAAGGCCATAAAAACACCGCTATGCACCTGGGAGATGTCCGAAAAAGGTCCGATCTTCTCTAAGGATGGAACAGAGGTCCGGATACCGCTGGCCCCGGATGGGGAAGTGCGGTCTTTGTCAGCAGCCGAGCGGGAGAAATTGAAGGAGGAGACAGCGGGGGGTAGAGAGTATTTTTTTGCCGATGTCACCGGGCAGGGGGCGTCGAGGGTGATGAACCTGTTAAAGGCATTCTCGTTATTTAAAAAGCGGCAGCTATCCAATATGAAGCTGGTATTGGCAGGCGCGGGGACCATCGACAAACTGGACTCTTACAAGTACAGGGAAGATATTTGTTTGTTCCCGAAGGGGACAGAGGGCCTGATGGAGGCTGCTTATGCTGTTATCCAGACGCCTTACCGGAGTGATCCGGGTATCGCCCTATTGAGTGCCTGGCGGGCAAGGACGCCTGTTATTATGGTGGCGAATGGGACCAAATGGGACCCGGAAACCGTTTTACGTGTGCCGGCGGATAATGTAGGGGACCTTGCGGAGGCGCTGAAATCCCTGTATAAGAATGAGGGCATTCGTAATGAGCTGATAGAGAAAGGGGCGTCCCGGGTGGCTGGTCTCAGTATCCGGGAGTCGGCGGCAGCCATCGGAGCGTTCCTGGGGATCTAATGACCGCAACCTTCCTGTCCCGGCCGAGGAACCCTGATTCGCCAGGATATGAGAACTAATTAACTAAATTGCGGCTTGAAAATTTATCTATGGCAAGATCTTCAATCAACATCGATGTAACATTAGACGCTGACCGGGTACCGGAGCAGATCACCTGGAACGCTACGGATACGACGGCGGAAGCCGCCCGCAAGGCCAAAGCGATGATGCTGGCTTTTTGGGACGGGACTGACAAGACAGCCCTCCGCATCGACCTGTGGACAAAGGAAATGATGGTAGATGAAATGGCCGATTTCTTTTATCAGACCTTTATGACCATGGCCGAAACATATCACCGGGCTACTCAGGATCAGGGTCTGACGAATGATATGAAGCAGTTTGCAAAGAATTTTTATAATAAATTCAGGGAACAACAATTAAAAAACAACAAAGCCTAAATTTCTTTGGCATGAGTTTAGAACAAAAAGTTATGGCAGAGCTGAAAACAGCGATGCTTGCAAAAAATGAAGCTGCCCTGCGTGGTCTCCGCGCCATCAAGGCCGCGATCATTGTCGCTAAGACATCTGAAGGAGCGGGAGGGGTGTTGAAAGAGGAGGATGAGACAAAGCTGCTCCAAAAACTGGTCAAGCAGCGAAAGGATTCCCTGGAGATCTACCAGCAGCAGCAACGGGCGGATCTGGCGCAGAAGGAACAAGAGGAAATTGCCATCATAGAGCAATTTCTGCCCAAACAGCTGAGTACGGAAGAGTTAAAAACGGCTCTATCAAAGATCATTGCCGAGACGGGCGCTTCCTCTCCCGCAGACATGGGGAAAGTGATGGGGGCGGCTACCAAGCAGCTGGCGGGCCAGGCGGATGGCAAGACCATCAGCGCCACCGTGAAAGAATTGTTATCGAAGTAATATGTGGATCGATGTCCTGTTCGGGGTCCTTTTGCTGGTAGCTGTCTTCAAAGGATTGCGGCGGGGGTTTGTCATTGCGGTAGTCGCAACATTGGCATTTATCATCGGGCTTGCTGCGGCTATGAAGCTGTCTGCCACGGTGGCGGTGTATCTGAAGGCGCATACGACGTTGTCGGGTCGCTGGCTTCCGGTTTTGGCTTTTGTGCTGGTATTCCTGGCCGTGGTATTATTGGTGAGATGGCTGGGCCGGCTTATGGAGGCGGCTATAGACCTGGCGATGATGGGATGGTTGAACAAACTGGCAGGGGTTCTGTTATATGCCGCGATATATACGATCATACTGAGCGTATTGTTATTTTATGCCGTGGAGCTGCGCCTTATATCCGACAGCACATTGGCGTCGTCCATCACGTACTCCTTTATCCGCCCATGGGGGGTGGTGGTGATCGATGGATTTGGCAGTCTGATCCCCTTCTTTAAGGGGATGTTCACCCAGTTGGAAGATTTTTTCGGCCATTTGAACAGAAGTCTACAATGACAGTGGACTAATGATATGCAGGGAGGTTTGGAAGGAGTACCAAGGAAGATGGGTATTTTAGGGCTGGATTATTAGAACTATTTGAAATATTATCGGTTATAGGTAATATGCGGATTGTCGTTCGGACGAGTCGCCCTTGGCGACCTAGTTGTTGTAAAAATGTCCTAAAAACGGACCTCCGGGGAAATATAGTCCGTTTTTTAGGAAAGATTTAATGTCTGTCCTTCGGACAACGAGCCTCCGGCCCGTTCTGTATTTGCAGGAGATGGCCTTAAAAGGTCGATTTTTCGAATAAATAGAAGGGATGCTGCTTTTTTCGGAGAGAGGTATTTTTTTGCAGTAAATCGCTATTTTTACGAATAATTACCGGGATAGAATTTAACAGATGGAATACGAAATCAAACAAGAAGAAAAGTTCAGATTCATCGAGGAAGGGGTAGGAGAACCGCTGATATTACTACATGGTCTGTTCGGTGCGTTGAGCAATTTCAGCGGACAGATCGACTATTTCCGTAATCAGTACAAGGTGGTAGTCCCATTGCTGCCCTTGCTGGATCTGGATCTCCTGCACACGTCGGTGGGGGGACTGGAGAAGTTCGTCCATAAGTTCATCGAATACCGCGATTATAAGGATATCAACCTTTTAGGTAACTCCCTGGGGGGGCATGTGGCGTTGATGTACGTCCTTCGGCATCCTGAAAGGATCAAATCCCTCACGTTGACAGGTAGCTCCGGACTGTTCGAGAACGGCATGGGAGACACCTATCCCAAGCGGGGGGATTATGAATATATCCGCAAAAAGACGGAATTTACCTTTTATGATCCTAAGATGGCCACCAAAGAGCTGGTGGACGAGCTGTACGAGACGGTCAATGTACGTCTGAAGGCGCTTAAGATCATAACCTTGGCCAAGAGCGCCATCCGGAACAACCTGGGCGAGGAAGTGAGCCAGATCAAGCACCCTACCCTGCTGGTATGGGGAAATAACGACAATATTACCCCACCCTTCGTAGGACAGGAATTCCACAAGCTGATCCCAAACAGTGAGCTGCACTTTATCGATAAGTGCGGGCATGCTCCGATGATGGAAAGGCCGGAAGAGTTCAACGGCATCCTTCATAAATTTTTGCGAAAATTGAACGAACCGGCAGCGGTAGCCTGATTTATTACGTCTTAGTATAGAGGGATTTTTTACTTTTATATTTGAATTTTGAATACCACGTACTCGTGTTGAACAAAGAGATCATATCGGCCTCTATCCCATCCTTACACCTGAATGACCCTGTGTCCCAGGCCCTGGATCTGATGGCGGATTTTCATGTCACCCATTTACCTGTCGTCATAGAAGATAAGCTGGCAGGGCTGGTGAGTGAAGATGATCTTTTGAACGTGGAGGACGATTCCATCAAGCTGTCACAGCTGCAGGGCAGCTTGTCCAAAGCCGCGGCGCATGCGGAAGCCTTCTTTTTCGAGGCGGTGCAAATGGTCAACGAGTCGGCCCTGACCGTGATCCCTGTCATAGCCGGTGAAGGAGAATATATCGGATCTATTATTGCGACGGACCTGTTGAAACAGCTTTCGAAAACCTGTGGAGTCGGCGACCACGGCGGCATCATTGTACTGGAAATGGAAAAGGTCAGCTTTTCCTTTTCAGAGATCAGCAAGCTCATCGAGACCAATGACGCCCAGATCACACAGCTGAATACTTATACAGATCCTCAATCCGGGAATTTCTTTATTACCTTACGTATCAATAAGCTCGAGATCTCCGATATTATCGCTACATTCCAGCGGTACGAATACCAGGTCAAATATTATTTTGGGGAAGAATTGTACGAGAACGAATTGCGTAGCAATTACGACCACCTGATGAATTACCTGAACATCTGAAATTTCTCTGGACGATAATACCCCTGTTGATTTGTCTCTATTCTTCCGCGCAGCCTCCTTCCGCGCCTCCTTCTGCCGATGCCGATACTACCAGGCCCGAACGAACCACAGGGTCGTTGCCTGTAACCGAGCCTGCGAAGGTCACGACCAAGGCGGACCGTGGCAAAGCAGGTCCGATGTACCCGAGCAAAGCGAAGGGTATGAGCGAGAAAGACCGTGACGAAGCAGGTCTTCGAAGCTCCCAGACATTATTAGATCTGTCTGGAAAACGTGTTACCTTTTCCGACGACACGGTTTCCAAACCTTACACAGTTGGAAAGATCTATATATCGGGTAACAAAAAAACAAAGAACTATATCATTGAAAGGGAGCTGTCCTTCAAGACGGGAGATTCCGTCAACCTGCATGGGCTGGTCACGGCATTCCAGATGGCGCATGACAGGTTGATAAATACCCATCTGTTCAATGAGGTGGTCATCTATCTGAAAAATTTCCGGGGCTATGAGGCCGACATACAGATAGATGTAAAAGAAAGATGGTATATATTCCCCGTCCCATATTTCAGGCCGGTGGACCGCAATCTTTCTGCATGGGCGGCCAAACATTATAATCTCAACCGGGTGAATTACGGTGGAAAGTTCACTCATTTCAATTTCACGGGTCGTAACGATCAGCTGACGGCCTGGCTGATCACGGGCTATGCGCGGCAGATCGAGCTCTACTACAATCAGCCGTATGCGGATAAATCCCTGAAGCATGGATTCGGAGGCGGGTTCACCTATGCGCAGATGAAGGAGGTGGATGCGCTGACGGCGGCTAATCAGCAATATTTCATCAACTCCGACACTATTCCCTATTCCGGCAAATACCTCAGTGAGACTTTTTCCGCCGCCATCCGCTATTTCTATCGTCCCGGATTGAAAGTGCGGCATTTCGTGGGATTCAGCATGAACAGCGTCCGGATCGACAGCGCGGTAGCTGTATGGAACCCGCATTATTTCAACAATGGCAAATTAAAGGTGGTATTCCCGGAGTTGTCCTACCGGTTTGGCTACGTGGATGTGGATTATGTCGCCTACCCGCTGAACGGCATCATTTTCGAAACGGGGCTGACACGCCGGGGGATTACGAAGGATATGGATTTCTGGCAGTTCTATACCAAGCTGACGCGTGCATGGCCGCTGGGCTGGAAGCTTTGGTTCGGTTTCGAGAATACCAATGTGCTGAAATGGCCCCTTCATCAACCTTTTTACAACCAGTCCCTGCTGGGTTATGGCGACTTCTACCTGCGGGGGCTGGACAGATATGTCGTAGACGGCACAGCGGGGTCAGTATTACGCAATACCTTTTATCGTGAGCTCTTCAATTTCAATATACCCTTTATGCGTAAAGTCCGCTCGCACGACAGGATCCCTATTCGCATTTATGCGACCGCCTTTGGCGACTGTGGCTATGCGTATAATGAAGATTTTAAATCTAATTCGCTGGTCAACCGCATGTTATATTCAGGCGGATTTGGATTGGACCTCGTTACTTTCTATGATCTGAATTTCCGGCTGGATTATAGCTTTAACCAATTAGGGCAAAACGGGTTATTTTTACACATCAGAAATGACTTTTAGAGCATTGGACCATTAAAAAAGACTTTGATTCCCAATGAAAGTAGCGATATACAGCCGGGTCATCGAATACGAACAGCAGAGCGGAGTACAACGGCTTTTTGACGAGCTGATCAGGCAGCAGCTGCAACCTGTGATCCACCAGGCATTCCTGGAAAAGATAGGATCCGCCTTTATGCTGCCTGGCGACGTGGCCAGCTTCCGGGAGTCCTGCGATCTGGATGAGTCCATCGAATTCCTCATCAGCCTTGGTGGAGATGGCACTTTGCTGGACACGGTATCGCTGGTAAGAGATAAGAATATTCCTGTCTTGGGGATCAATTTTGGCCGGCTTGGTTTTCTGGCCAGCATTGGCAAGGAGGACATCTCGACGGCTGTCACGGCGCTGGTCAATCGAACTTTTGTCGTGGACAAGCGGAGTCTGATACATCTGGACGCCAATAAACCTTTATTTGGAGATGTGCCCTATGGATTGAACGAATTCGCCATCCATAAGACAGACACTTCTCCCATGATCAAGATACATACGTATCTGAATGGGGAGTTCCTGAACACGTATTGGGCAGACGGTCTTATCGTCGCCACGCCTACCGGCTCTACGGGTTATTCGCTCAGCTGTGGGGGACCGGTAGTTTTTCCCGAATCAGGCAGCTTTGTCATTACGCCGGTGGCTCCGCATAATCTGAATGTCCGTCCCATTGTCGTGCCGGACGACAATATCATTTCCTTCGAAGTGGAGGGACGGGCGGAGAACTTTATCTGTGTGCTGGATTCCCGGAAAGAGATCGTGGACAAACAGGTACAGCTGGCCGTGCGAAAAGAAGCTTTTACCCTCAGCCTGATACGTCTGAATGAAAATAATTTTCTTCAGACCCTCCGGGGTAAGCTGTCCTGGGGACTGGATACCCGTAATTAGGGGCCTGCGGCCTGATTTTTGCCCTTGTCCCAACCGGAACCAGCCCAGCAAACGAACCGGAGGTGCGTCGTCTGGAACCGCAAGGTTCCGACCGAGGAGGACCTTACGAAGTACCCGAGGTACGAAGGGTACGAACGAGAAGGAGCGAATACGTGGAGCTCCGACGAAGTTCTTCCGACGAAGGCCTCAGACATTAGATCTTTCCGGAAAACGGACTATATTTCCGGGAGGGCCGTTTTCCGGACATTTTAACAAATCGGGTGGATGGCGGGGAAACGAAAAAAGTTCAAAATTCGTTTTCAACCAAAACGGGCCGGGGGCTCGTTGTCCGAAGGACAGACATAAGACCTTTCAGGAAAACGGGCTACATTTCCATCAATGCCCGTTTTCCGGACATTTATCAACACATGGGCGAGCTATACATATAATTTTTACTTAATGAAGCAACTGATCCTCACCGGATTTTTATTTTCTATTGTATGTTGGAAGGCTCATGCCCAGGAAGAAGCTATTGTCCATGAAGGGGAGTTTGGCTTTTCTTTAGGCGCTTCCCATTATTTTGGCGATCTCAATCCCAATCCCCGATTCAACCGACCCAATCTTGCATTTGGGGCTTTCTTCCGGAAGCAGTTCGGGAATTATGTCGCATTGCGTGTCGCCGGTCATTATGCTTTTTTGGGGTATTCCGACAAATACAATTCCTACAACCAGTTCATGCGGGAAAGGAACTTAAGCTTCAATACCAATATCTGGGAGCTGACCTTACAAGGCGACTTCAACTTCTTCAAATTTGTCCCGGGAAGCCTTTACAACCGATGGACGCCCTATGTCACGTTTGGAGGTGGGATATTCACTTATGATCCTTATGCGTATTACCATGGGCAAAAGGTCTATCTGCGTCCGCTGGGGACGGAAGGACAGGGATCCACTGTCTATCCCACCCGGAAGCCATATGGGAGCATGGCGGTATGTTTTCCTCTGGGGGTGGGGTTCAAATACAATCTCAATCGTAGCATGAACATTGGTTTTGAGGCCGTTTACCGGTTTACCACTACCGACTACATCGACGATGTCAGCACCACCTATGCTCCTGATGCTCAACCACATTTCCTGCCCGATGGGACGCCGACCCTCTGGTATTCCATGCAGGACCGCAGTGCTGAGGTCAATGGAGGGGCGCCGATAGGGATCAAGGGCCGTCAGCGGGGATATTCCAACCAAAAGGACGGGTATTTGCTGGCGGAGATCACGCTTTCCTTCAATCTGACCTCCTATAAGTGCCCGACGGCGCAATGACGGCTGAATTTACTATCTTTGAGCCCCCAAAGCCGGCCAAGGGTAAACCAGACCCGGTGTATAAAAGAGGATATGGCGTCTGAAAAGGATAAAATAGACCTGCAAAGGCTGCCCCGGCATATTGCCATTATTATGGACGGGAACGGTCGCTGGGCCCAGGAAAAGGGTCAGGACAGGCTATTTGGTCATTTTCATGGTGTGGAAAGCGTCCGGGACATCGTCGAAGGCTGTGCCGAGCTGGGCATCGGATACCTTACCCTGTATGCGTTTTCCACTGAGAACTGGGATCGTCCGGCCTATGAGGTGACGGGTTTGATGGAGCTGCTGGTGGAGACCATCCGCAAGGAGGCCGAGACGCTGAGCCGGAACAATATACGGCTTCATGTCATCGGGGATATGAACATGCTGCCCGACTACGCCCGTAATGAGCTCAAAGAGGCCCTGGAGATAACTTCTCGAAATACGGGTCTCAACCTGATCATGGCCCTGAGCTACAGTTCCCGCTGGGAGCTTACAGAGGCCGTCAAGAACCTGGCCCTGGATGTGAAGTCCGGGAAGCTGGACCCATCCGCCATCACACAGGATACATTACAGCAGTACCTGTCCACAAAGGACTTCCCTGATCCGGAACTGATGATCCGGACCAGCGGGGAATACCGCATCAGTAATTTTTTGTTATACCAACTCGCTTATGCAGAATTGTATTTTACCAGCGTCCGCTGGCCCGACTTCCGCAAAGAAAATCTCTACGAAGCCCTCCTCGATTTTCAGGGAAGGGAGAGGCGGTTTGGGAAGACAAGCGCTCAAATTCAACAGGAACCGTCTGCTTCCGAGCCCACTTTTTAACAAAGACTTTTAATAATTCCCCTTAATTTGCCGCTCTAAAAACCGACTGGATGCAACGAAGATCGCTGATTTGTGTTTTTTTACTAATATCTTACTGCTTACTGAATCTAACTGCTGCACGAGCCCAGGTGACACCCGACACGACGCATCCCGTTTCTGTAGATCCCGCCCTTCTCGATCTCGCCAACCCTAAAAACCCACCCAGGGAATATACAATCGCCGGCATCAAGATCACCGGCACCAAATATCTCGATGAATCTCTTCTAACTTCTATTTCAGGGCTTTCCGTAGGTGATAAAGTGACCATTCCGGGAGGGGACAATTTCAGCAAGGCCATCAACAATCTTTGGAAACAAAAATTATTTGCAAATATCGAGATCAACTATACTAAAGTCGTCGGTAGCAATATTTATATCGAGATCAGCGTGACCGAAAGGCCCCGTTTGTCCAATTTTTATTTTAGAGGTTCGGGCGTAAAGAAAGGAGACGGAGATGACCTTGGTAACAAGACCGGTCTCGTGAAAGGGCGGGTAGTGACAGAAGACATGAAACGCTCCGCCACTCAGGTCATCAAGAAGTTTTACGCCGAGAAGGGCTACCAGGATGCGCAGGTAACCATTGCCGAGACAAAAGATCCCACCGTACCCAATTCGGAGATCGTCACCTTCAACATCGTAAAGGGGCCGAAGGTTCGCATCAATGATATCAATATTTTTGGCAACGAGGCAATCGCCGACGCAAAGCTGAAAAAGCAGTTCAAGGATACGCATGAGCGAAGCCGTATGACCATTTACCCTCCGCCGCAGGATACTACATTCGGTCCCAATCCCCGTATGACCTTTAGAGAGTATGTCGATAAATGGGGTTTCCTCTCTTTCACGGGCACCAAGGAGTTCCTCGATCCTTACTTCCGATTCAAGTTATTCTCCTCCGCCAAGTTCAATGCCACCAAGTTCGAGACGGACAAACAAAAGCTGATAGAATATTACAACTCCCAGGGTTATCGCGATATGACCATTCTCGACACCAAGACGCCGGTGAAGAATGGAAAAATGAACGTGGACCTCAAGATCGAAGAGGGGCACAAATATTATTTCGGCAACATCACCTGGAGGGGAAATACCAAGTACTCGGATTCTGTCCTTAGTCTGGCGCTGGGTATCCACAAGGGCGATGTATACAATATCGATATCCTGAACAAGAAGCTGAAGATGTCTGCCGAAGGCGGCGATATCAGCGGTCTGTATATGGACGATGGGTATCTTTTCTTCCGGATAGAGCCTGTGGAGACGGCGGTATACAACGACACCATCGATTTCGAGATCCGGATGACGGAGGGCCCCCAGGCGACTATCAAGAACATCACTATTTCGGGTAACGAGAAGACAAAAGAGTATGTCATCCGCCGTGAGCTGTTCACCATACCGGGTGATAAGTTCAGCCGCCAGGAATTGATCCGCAGCCAGCGGCAGATCGCCAACCTGGGTTTTTTCAACCAGGAAAAGATCAATCCCGGTGTGAACCCGAATCCTGAAGACGGTACCGTGGACATCAACTGGGGTGTGGAAGAAAAATCGGCCGACCAGCTGGAGCTTTCTGCCGGATGGGGCGGTGGTATCGGATTGACGGGTACTGTAGGGGTCACTTTCAATAACTTCTCTATCAAGAATATCCTTCACAAGTCGGCATGGGATCCTTTGCCCAGTGGGGATGGACAGAAACTGAGTCTGCGTATCCAGTCCAATGGCAAGGCGTATCAGTCTTATAACTTCTCCTTTACAGAGCCCTGGCTGGGTGGTAAAAAGAGAAATTCGCTGACCGTCAGCCTGTATCGCAGCGTCTTCCGTACCGGCGGCTACAACTACCGGACGAATACCTATTCTTTCAGCGATTCCAACTCGTTAAAGAACTTTGGCGTCACCGTTGCTCTGGGCAAACAGCTGAAATGGCCGGATGATTATTTCACCCTGACCTATTCGGTGAACTATACGCAGTATGATCTGAACAATTATCCGCTGTTCACCTCCGCCTTCCGGAACGGATTTTCCACCAACCTGAGCTTCAAGCTGGCGTTGAGCCGCTATAATCTGGACCAGCCCATCTTCCCACGCAGCGGCGCCAGCCAGATGCTGAGCGTACAATTTACGCCACCTTATTCATTGTTCGATCCGGGGATCACCCAGGATGACAGCTATAAATTGCCGGAATATCATAAATGGCGCTTCACCAGCGACTGGTATATTCCCATCGGGAATGCCATGGGCGCCGACAAGTCCCGCCAGTTTGTGCTGAAGGCTTCCGCGAAGTTCGGGTTCATGGGCCGCTACAACAGCAGGCTGGGATTCTCTCCCTTCGAGCGGTTCCAGCTGGGGGATGCGGGTTTGACGAACAACTTCGGATTGTTGGGTTACGATATCATCTCTCAAAGGGGCTATCCGGTGTATGAGAACTCGGATCCCAAGGTCAATCCTGACCAGCAGCAGGCCAGCCAGTTCTTTACCATCTTTAATAAATACACGCTGGAATTGCGTTATCCTTTTACTACCAATCCCAGCAGCACCATTTATGGGCTGACTTTCTTCGAAGCGGCCAACGGGTGGTATAACTATAATGAATACAATCCTTTCCGTCTCCGTAGGAGCGTGGGGGTCGGGATGCGCTTCTTCCTGCCGATGTTTGGTTTGCTGGGCTTTGACTACGGGGTAGGCCTGGATCGTATCCAGAATGGCTCATTAAAAGACGCTACCCGATTCACATTTATGTTGGGGTATGAGCCGGATTGATTTATATTGAGAACCTAAATTGCCTATGCTATGTATAGAAAGTTAATTACCATATGTCTGTTCCTGGTCCTGGCCCTGGCAGGGCAGGCTCAGCGGTATGCCGTTGTAGATACCAAGTATATTTTGGATAAGATGCCGGAATATAAAGAAGCACAGAAAAAGCTCGACCAGGTGAGCATGCAGTGGCAGAAAGAGATCGACGACAAGCAGGCGGCCCTGGACAAAATGTACAAGGACTATGACGCCGAGCAGGTAATGTTGAGCGACACCTTGAAGAAAAAAAGAGAGGACCAGCTGTTCAATAGGGAAAAAGAGGTCAGGGATCTGCAACGCAAGCGTTTTGGCTATGAAGGCGACCTGTTCAAAATGCGGCAGGAGCTGGTAAAACCCATACAGGACAAGGTATACAACGCTATTCAGCAGATAGCGGTCAACAGGATGTACGATTTTATTTTGGACAAAAGTGAAGGAATTACTGTTATATTTGCCGACCCAAAGCTGGACAAGAGCGAGGATGTGTTACGGGCCCTGGGCATCAAGTAAAATCAGGGCGGAACACGGTTCCACCGGCTGTAACCGCAAGGTTACGATCGAGGAGGAGCGTGTCGAAGCAGCTCCGACGAAGATCTCAGTCATTGGACAGGAGTGGGGATGGGTCAAATTTGGCTGGGAGCCATACCCGCGAGTTAACTGGTAGTTAAAAAAACAACTAAAACAAATAAGATCATGGAACTCCATTATGTTTCATGTTCACCAAAAACACAAACAACGAACAAATGAAAAAGATTCTTACCGTAGTAGTGGTGGTTATGGGCCTGGTGATGGCGGGTAATTCAACAAAGGCTCAGGGTAAAATTGGCTATATCAGCCTGTCCGAGCTGATCCCTGCCATGCCCGAATATAAGAAGGCCGACACAGCCCTCAATGATTATCAAAATGCTCTGGGCCAGAATTTCGAGGACATGAAGAAAGAGTACTATGAGCAGGACAGTCTTTTGACCTCCAAGGATACAGCTAAATATACAAAGGCTCAGCTGGAGCTGAAGAGAAAGAATATGGGTGAAATGCTGATCAAATTGCAGAGCTGGCAACAGCAGGCCCAACAGCTGTACCAGCAGAAGCAACAGGATCTTATCGCGCCTATCCAGAAAAAGGCCGTTGAGACAGTACAGGCTGTTGCCAAGGAAAATGGCTATTCCTATGTGCTAACCAAGGAAGCGCTGCTGGCTTCTCCTCCTGCCGACGATCTGCTGCCTCTGGTGAAGAAGAAGCTGGGGTTGAAATAACCCTTTTCAAAATAATGGACGCCGGACCTAAAGTCCGGCGTTTTACATTTGCAATATGTCCCAACCTATTGGCGTTTTTGATTCAGGTTATGGCGGTCTCACCGTCCTAAAGGAGCTGGTAGCCCGGCTGCCCCAATACGATTATATCTATCTGGGGGATAATGCCCGGAGTCCCTATGGAACGAGATCTTTCGAGACGGTGTATCACTATACGCTGGAATGTGTTCAATGGCTTTTCCGCCAGGGCTGTCCGCTGGTGATCCTGGCGTGTAATACTGCCTCGGCCAAGGCCCTTCGTACCATCCAGCAAAATGACCTGCCCCGGATGGCGCCGGACAACAGGGTGCTGGGAGTGATAAGGCCCACCACGGAAGTAGTGGGAAAATTCACCCGAACGGGCAAGATAGGCATCCTTGCTACCCGTGGCACCGTATCATCAAATACCTATCCTATTGAAATTGAAAAATTTTTTCCGGAGGTGACCGTCTTTCAGCAGGCCTGCCCCCTTTGGGTGCCGTTGGTGGAAAACAATGAGCATGACAAGCCGGGGGCCGACTATTTTGTAAAGGAGTACTTGGATCAGCTGCAGGCGCAATCCCCCGATATCGACACCGTGCTGCTGGCCTGTACCCATTATCCCCTCATACGGGAGAAGATCACGCGGTATTTGCCCAAGGGGAGCCAGCTGATCGTACAGGGTGAGATCGTAGCGGAAAGTCTGGCTGATTATTTGCTACGTCATCCCGAGCTTGAAAGCCGTTGCAGTAAGAATGGCCATCTCCGATGGTTTACAACGGACAGCCCGGAGGATTTCGATGCCCACGCCAGTGTATTTTACGGGAAGCCCTTACAGTCGGAGCATATAGTATTACCCTGAGCAGCTATTACGGCGGCTTGGCCAAACAGAAGTAGATTATGACTATGAGATTTTTTCCAATCGCAGCGGCCCTCTTCCTACTGACCGTCACGTCCTGCCGGAAGGAGACGAGCATCGAAGGACCTGGCATGGGCGCCGGCAACTTTATGGCGACCATCGACGGCTCCCAGTGGATAGCCGCGGATACGCTGAAAAGCGCCACGATCGTGGGCGGTCTCATCAATCTTACGGGTATCAGCGCCGACAACCAGGAGATCAGCATTACCCTCAACGACACTGTGCCGGGTACCTATAAGCTGAGCCAGCAATCTACTTCGGTGGCCATGTATGGGAATATCGACTCTTCGAATACCTTTGCTTATTCCACCAATCAGGGAGCTGACACGACCCAGGCGGGGGGAACGGTGACTGTCATCGACATCGATGCCATCAATCAGACTATTACCGGGAGCTTCTCTTTTACCGTCTTCCGTAACATAGACGGCAAACAGAAGACCATTACGGACGGGATATTTTACAAATTGCACTACACGGGTTCCCTACCCCCTTCCAATTCGGCGGATACCATGACAGCGGATATAGACGGGCAACATTGGGCGGCCAAGAGCATTCTTAGCTCCGACCTTTCCAATGTATTGGTTCTCAACGGATCGTTCTTGAATGGCACGCAGTCTGTGAGCCTGCTGATGCCCCAGAACGTACAGGTGGGCGGCCCTTATCCGCTGGATTACACCGCATTCACCTACTATGGGTTCTACAGCCCGCAGATCTCGGGAGGATTTGCCTCTACATCCGGCCATCTGACGATCCTTCAAAACGACTTCACCAGCAAGCGGATCAGGGGGTATTTCGACTTCAAGGCTGCCGATCCGACGAATCAGAGCAGCGAAACCCATCAGCTGACCAATGGATTTTTTTCGGTGAGGTACCAGTAATTTCCAGCTTTTTTCCTAACTTTGCCGTCCCTTTCACCGACGACGGGCATGGTGGCCTGTAGTCTTGAATTGAAAAAAATTAGTGATTCGGGTCATAAGCCCACAAAAATTATTCAATGAAGCGTACATTTCAACCTCATAGACGTCGCCGCAAGACCGTACACGGTTTTCGTAAGCGTATGCAGACTGCCAATGGCCGTAAGGTATTGGCCAGCCGCCGCGCGAAAGGTCGTAAGAAACTGACTGTTTCTGACGAGAGCAAACTGAAGTAGAATCCGGGCGGAGCCCATTTTGGGGGTATCCGGACCATTACCGACAAGAGACGCCGGAGGCGGCTTGTCTGTAACCGAGGGACGAAGGTTACGATCGAGAAGGACCGTGACGAAGCAGGTCCGACGAAGATCTCAGACATTATATTTTGCAGCGAATTAGGTCATGCTAATTCGCTTTTTTTTATTAACGGACCGAAGGTTCGTAGTCCGAAGGACAGACATTAGCGGATTGCGGGAATTGAGCTAATTTTTGTCGAAGACCAATTCCCGCACATTTTAAATTAAGTTCTATCAACCAGCGATTTACATTAGGCAAAGATCAGCGGCTCAAGAGCCGTAAACGGATCGAGCGGATATTCCGGGAGGGTAAGAGCATCAATGTCTTTCCCTACCGGGTGTATTATATGCTGGAGAATAATTCCACGTCCGGCGTGCCGGGTGGGTCCGGTGCGGCCAGTCCTTCCGGCGCGTCCAATGAGCCTGCCCCCTCGCTGCAGGCCGGCTTTGGGGTCAGCAGCCGTCATTTCAAAAAGGCGGTGGACAGGAACAGGATCAAGAGGCTGACACGGGAGGCCTACCGGCTGAATAAGGGGGTGCTGAGCCTGGTGGTGGAGCAGCGGAAGCTATCATTATCCACCTTCTTTATCTATACAGGAAAAGAGCTTCCGGATCACCGGCTGGTGTCCGGCAAGATAGCCGTAGCTTTGGAGAAAATTGTAAAAGAATTAGGATCATGAGGAAGGTAATGCAGCTATTAAGCCTGCCCCTGATAGCGCTGGTCAAGCTCTATCAATGGACAATTTCTCCCCTGCTGGGGCCTACCAAGTGCAGGTTTACTCCTTCCTGTTCTCAATATGCTATCGAGGCATTGAAAAAACACGGTCCTTTTAAAGGCGCCTGGCTCAGCCTGCGGCGGATAGCCCGTTGTCATCCCTGGGGAGGACATGGCGTTGATCCTGTACCGTAAGAGCCGCCGGGCTATGGCTTCGTGGACCCGGGCGCCGGAGTTCCCCCTGTCATTGCATTTAGCTTGTCGATGGTTTCGTGCATTTCCTTCATGCTATAAAATTTGTAGATCTCCGGTACGGAGCCGGCGTCGAAGGCGGCGGGTATTGGTGTGAAAGGGCCAAAGACCTTGGCTTCTGCAACGGGGGTAAGTTTGGCGATATGATTGGGGAGAATGTAGAAGTTCCTATTGGCTGCACTGACATTTTCGTTCCTTACCAGCTTTTCCAGCGAGTCCAGCTTTACTTTCAGCGCATCCTGTGAGATCCGGGGTTCCGCCTCGCCGGAGCCGGTGCGTACATAGCTGCCGATGAGCGTGTCGGTGGTTTTTAGATTGGCGACATACAGTCCGTCGTCCGGAACATCCAGGGTTATCTTGCCTGAAGCAGTCTGTACGTTCAGCGTCACCGGGCCACTGCCTGTGAAGTCCAGCTCCTGCTCACGTTGGGGGCCGCCTTCGCCGACGGTGATATTGGTTTTGGTATTATCTACCTGGATGTCGCTGTTGGCATAAACAATGACTTTCCTGAGATGTCCCTTACAGGACCCCAGAGAGAGCAGGGCGGCCAGTGACAGCGCTGCGACGGAAAACTTCTTCATATAACAAATTTAAAAAATGAATCCCGGCCATGAAGTTTAGGCCGGGATTGCAAGTAAGTAAAAAAAATTGAAAGAATCCACCAACTTCTATGTTTGTCCTTCGGACGACGAACCGTAGGTTCGTTTGAATGCTCTATTTGCCCAGTGCTGCTGCATAACGTTCAGCCACCTTGTCCCAATTCACCACACTCCAGAAGGCGCCCAGGTATTCTGCACGGCGGTTCTGGTATTTCAGGTAATAAGCATGTTCCCAAACGTCTACACCCAGCAGTGGGGCGCCCTTTACTTCGGCTACGTCCATCAGCGGGTTGTCCTGGTTGGGAGTAGAAGATATTTCCAGCTTGCCGTCCTTGACGATGAGCCAGGCCCAGCCGCTGCCAAATCTGCCCATGCCGGCGGCATTGAATTTTTCTTTGAAGGCGTCGAAGCTGCCGAAAGTGGTATGGATATCGTCGGCCAGCCTGGCTGCGGGTGCGCCTTTGCCTTTGGGGCTAAGGCTTTCCCAGAAAAAGCTATGGTTCCAGTGACCGCCGCCGTTATTACGGACGGCAGGGCTGATGCTGCCTGCTTTGGCAACCAGCTCTTCCAGGGATTTACCTTCATTGGGAGTGCCGGCAATGGCTTTATTGAGATTGTCAACATATGCCTGATGGTGCTTACCATGGTGTATTTGCATGGTAGTTGTGTCGATGTGCGGTTCCAATGCATCGAATGCATACGGCAACGCTGGTAGTGTAAATGCCATAACGGATGTTTTTTAAAAGTTATCTAAAAATTAAATCTGGTCAATGTGGGTCAAATTCCACTAGCCTGAAGGGATAGCGAATTTACGGGAAAAGGGTCACCCGACCAAATGGAGGGGCTATGACTGTGAGACTATGGTCCTGCCTGGATGGCGCCGGATGATCGTATGTGTGGGGAATTTCCACCTCATCGTCTGCGTTCACGAAAGAAGTCCTGCATCAGTGCGGCACATTCTTCTTTCAGGATGCCTTTTGAAAGAACGGTTTTAGGGTGAAAGGGCCAGCCGGGAGAATTGGGGGAAGGGCTGTCGGTATCCGGGGATGCCGGGTCCTGGGCACGGGTATGCGCGGACGTGGGCATATGGATGCCACGGCGATAGCCATTCTTTTCGTCATCGGCTCCGTAGATGACACGGCCGATCTTGCTCCAATAGAGGGCGCCGGCGCACATGAGACAGGGTTCCACGGTGATGTAGATGGATGCGTCAGGAATGTATTTGCTACCGAGAAAGTTGAAGGCTGATGTGAGGGCGATGATCTCTGCATGAGCGGTGCAATCGTTGAGCCTTTCCGTTTGGTTGTGTCCGCGGGCGATGATCTTGTCGCCGAGGACAATGATGGCGCCGATGGGGATCTCTTCTTCGGAATAGGCTTTCCGGGCTTCTTTGAGGGCCTGCTGCATGTAGTGTTCGTCGTTGCGATGTTGCAGAAATGGAACTTTAGATATTGTATTATCGTCCATGATGGGACAAAAATAGTTATTTGGAGTGGCTAATTTTAATTGTGGCGAATTCGCCATAATTTGGTACTGCTTAAAGCATTTAATTTCTATGCCAGTCGATTTGTCTGCCATGCGGCGTCATTTCCAGTCAGGGGCTGTAATGTCCTATGCCAGCAGGCGCAGGCAGCTGCTGCTTTTGCGGGACAGCCTGTTGAAACATGAGCCGGACATGGCCGCTGCATTGTACACCGACCTGAAAAAAAGCCGCGAAGAATCCTATGGCACGGAGACAGGCCTGGTCATCGCCGAGCTGAACAGTACTCTTCGACATCTCCGGCAATGGATGAAGCCAAAACGGGCCACTACCAATCCGGTGAACCTCCCCTCTTCTTCCCGCATCTATCGTGACCCTCTGGGCGTGGTGCTGATCATCGCCCCCTGGAACTATCCACTACAGCTGGCGCTTGTGCCATTGATCGGCGCCATTGCAGGCGGCAACTGCGCCGTCATCAAACCATCGGAGCATGCTCCGGCCACAGCGGCCCTTCTCGAAAAAATGCTTTCGGAGGTCTTTCCACCGGAATATATTCGGGTAGTACAAGGCGATGGCGCCACCGTGGTGAAGGAGCTGATGCAATCCTTTCGCTGGGATCATGTTTTCTTCACAGGCAGCATACCCGTGGGGCGGGCCGTCTACCAGATGGCGGCCAGCCAGCTGACGCCCGTGACATTGGAGCTGGGAGGCAAAAGCCCGGTGATCGTGGAGAAAGATGCCGATATCCGCACCGCAGCAAAACGCATCGTCCTGGGCAAATTCCTCAACGCAGGACAGACCTGCATTGCCCCGGACTACCTGCTGGTACACGCCGACATCAAGGACAGGATGGTAGGCGCGCTACGTGAGGTCATAAAGACCTTTTATGGCGAGAAGCCTGAAGAAAGCTATGACTATGCCCGGATCATCCATGAAAAAAGGTTCGATACGCTGGTGAGCTATTTATCACAGGGAAGAATAGTCGCAGGAGGACGTTCGGATAAAAGACTGCTCTTCATCGAGCCCACCCTGATGGAGGATGTTCCGCCGGAGAGCCCGTTGATGCAAGAGGAGATCTTCGGTCCCCTATTACCCATCCTCACCTTTTCCTCTATGGAGGAAGCGCTGGCCATCGTGAGACGTCAGCCTGATCCGCTGGCATTCTATCTTTTTACAAAAGATGCGGGCGAAGCCAGGGCGTGGATGGAGCAATATTCTTTTGGAGGCGGCTGTATCAACAATACGGTATGGCATTTCGCCAACCACCATCTGCCATTCGGTGGTGTGGGATACAGCGGCATGGGGGCTTATCACGGGAAATACAGCTTTGAAACATTCACACATGCCAAGGCGGTAATGCAAACGCCCCGCTGGATCGATCCGGCCATCAAATATCCGCCTTATAAGGGAAAGCTGAAATGGTTCAGATGGTTCTTTCGGTGATGGGGCGTACTGGAAAGGGGCGTTTCGGGCCCGGAGATGAACAAATGTCGTAATGACGCTTAAATAAATGATATTCTGTCGGTGCTCCTGACAAAACTGCGATTTAGCTCTATTGACAATCAGGGACATAAGATGGGGAAGGATATTTGCGATATTGGGCAAAAAAGGAGCGTGAATGGCAGAAACCTGGAACAAACGGGAGCGGGAGAGGAACAAACGACAAAAAAAGCAGGCAAAACTGGAGAAAAGACAGGAACGAAAACAAAACAAAGGACATCAGGATTGGACGAATATGCTGGCTTATGTCGATGAAAATGGGAACCTCAGTTCAAAACCATCTGATCACCCGCTCTAAACCTTTACTAGACCTCTACTAATAGACCCGCCTAACGGCGGGTTTATTTATGGATGGACCTTCGGGCAGCGGGCCTGTGGCCCGCTTAGTACGCGCAGCCTTCCAGCTGGCCGGCCGCAAAGGCGGCGACGGTCCGTTCGGGAACAAATCCGGAGTAACGCTGTTGCACCTGAAGCAATATCTCTTCTATCTCTTCCACCGACCCTTTTTGCACCAGCTGGTTACGGAATTCTTTGATATGGGGGAATCCTTTCAGGTAATTGGTATAATGGCGGCGCATTTCCAGGATCCCAACAACGGGGCCTTTCCACTCGACGCTGCGGATGAGATGATCCCGGATGGCGCCCGTACGCTGTTCGATGGTGGGAGGCGGAAGATGGGTCCCTGTCTGCAGATAATGTTTTATTTCATTGAATATCCAGGGGTAGCCAATGGCGGCGCGACCGACCATGATGCCATCGACGCCGTATCTGTCCCGGTAGATCTTTGCTTTCTCGGGTGAGTCGACATCACCGTTGCCGAAGATGGGGATCTGGATACGGGGATTTTCTTTTACCCTGGCGATAAGGGTCCAGTCGGCCTGGCCTTTATACAGCTGGGCCCTGGTCCTGCCGTGAATGGTGAGGGCCTTGATCCCCACGTCCTGCAGGCGGAGGGCTACTTCTTCGATGTTCTTCGACTGATCGTCCCATCCCAGCCGTGTTTTTACCGTCACCGGCAGCCTGGTACTTTTTACGACGGCCTCCGTCAGGCGGGTCATGGCGGCTACATCCTTCAGAACGGCGGCTCCCGCTCCCTTACAGACCACTTTTTTGACGGGACATCCAAAATTGATGTCCACCAGATCGGGCTGGACGGTGTCTACGATACGGGCGCTCATGGCCATCGCCTCTTCATCCCCTCCAAATATCTGAATACCAAAGGGTCGCTCGTATTCGAAGAAATCCAGCTTTTGGCGGCTCTTCATGGCGTCGCGGATCAATCCTTCGCTGGAAATGAACTCGCTATACATGAGGTCGGCGCCATTATGCTTACAAACGTAGCGGAATGGCGGGTCGCTCACATCTTCCATGGGGGCCAGAAGAAGCGGGAATGCAGGAAGTTGTATATTGCCGATGTTTATGGCCATGAAGGATGCAAATTTACGTCGAAATGCCCAATGGTCAAAGGATAGACAATGGTAGACTTACTATGAATCAAAGACTGAAAATACCTTCTCCCTGGGCCCAATTGGGCCTTTTTATGGCCTTGCTGGGCGGATGTTATGTTGTTACCGCACTAATCGTGGGCTCGCTGGCAACGCCCGGCCATGGGGGCATAGGGTGGGAGAAATTCGAGCAGGTGCTGGCTTCCGCAGGCGTATTTGCCCTGCCTGCATGGACATTTGCCACGATGGCCACCCACGGGCAGGCCGCGGACTTTCTTGGCTTGAAGAAGGCCCAGATACCCGCCTTTTATGCGATAGGTGTGCTGCTGCTGCTGCTGTCTTTTCCATTCGAAGGCTGGCTGGGTCAGCTGAACAGGCATATCCAGTTGGCCCAGTGGATGGTTCAGGCGGAGAAGGATGCCACTGAGAAAATGGGTGATTTCCTGCGAGTGAATTCCCCCATGGACATCCTGATCAATATCATTATTATTGCAGCCATTCCGGCTGTCTGTGAAGAGCTCTGTTTCAGGGGAGCATTGCAGCGTATCCTAATTCAATGTTTCAATAGTCCATGGGCCGGTATTGTATTTACCGGAGCCTTCTTTTCCGCCTTCCACATGCAGTTCCAGGGTTTTCTGCCCCGGATGTTCATGGGTATATTGCTGGGGGCGGCATACTGGTATAGCGGCAGTCTGTGGGTGTCCATCCTGGCCCACTTTTTTACCAATGCCGCACAGGTGATCGCCGTATCCTATTATCCGAAAATGATCGATGAGGACCCATACGTATCTGTGTACCTGGCGCTGGGCTCCCTGGCGGTGGTATTGGGACTGTTATTCATATTCCGGAGACGTTCCAGGACCAGCTACGCAGAAGTATATGCGAACAATGATGATCATTACGGCAGATTTCCCGAATGATCGGGAACCACCAATTCCAGAACGGGCCGGAGGCTCGTTGTCCAAAGGACAGACTTTTATCTTTGCGGAAAACAGGCTATCTTTCTTAAGAGCCTGTTTTTCGGACATAAATTAATGCGCCATGGCTTTAAACATTTCAGTATTTAAAACACGGAGCCTGACGGCCGCTGTCTTCGTGATCGTCATGCTGACCGGACTACTATGGAACGTGTGGAGCTTTTTTGTGCTCTTCTCCATCGTTCATTTTGGCGCCTGGTATGAATATCAAAAACTGGTAGCGGGCATCGACGGCGAGTATGCCACTATCTCCCCTTTCCACCGTTATGGCGTCATGATCGCGGGGTGGTGCTTTATGTGGTATTTCACCAACCAGGGTTATCTCATCGGAAATGTTCCCCTTCATATCATCGGGTGGTGGACGGGTCTTGTCTTTCTTTTTGTGCTGCCATTGGGCGAGATAGTGCTGACCCGTCAGCTCAGCATAAAGAATATACTGTATTCGGCGGGCGGCCTTGTTTATATATCGCTTTCTCTGGGTCTGCTGACGCATCTGCGGACAATGTTCTATGGCAATATCGTCAGCTTCTGGGGCAGCCTGCTCGTGCTTATCATTATCGGCTCCATCTGGATCAACGATACGATGGCATATGTCGTAGGCTCGCTGATAGGTAAAACTCCTTTTTCGAAAATATCTCCCAAAAAAACATGGGAAGGTACATTAGGAGGCATTATTCTGGCAGTGATCGTTATCGGCATCATCGGATTCTTTTTTACCCGATGGGCCAGCGGTGGTCAGGCCGACTGGGCATGGACAGTACAATGGGTAGCCATTGCCGCCATTGCGGCCGTTACAGGTACGGCGGGCGATCTGCTGGAAAGCAAGCTCAAGCGCATGGCGGGTGTAAAGGACAGCGGCCATATCATGCCGGGGCATGGAGGTTTCCTGGACAGGTTCGACTCCCTGCTGGTGGCGACGCCTTTTGTGTGGTTGTATATCATGTGGTTGTTGTACCTTTGATCAATGACAATTCATCGAGAAGGTTATCCTACTATTGCCATCGGTGCGCTGGCTTTTGCACTGATCAACCTGACCTCTTTTTATTTCATCAGCGCCCATGCATTGTGGCTTAGCTACCTGCTCTTTTTCGTAACGCTGGCTCTTTTGCTGTTCCTTATTTCTTTTTTCCGGGTGCCTAACCGTAAGCTGACCAGGGGCGAGAATCTGATCGTCTGCCCGGCGGATGGCAAAGTGGTGGTGATCGAAGAGATCGTCGATGTGGAGTACTTTTCAGACCGCCGTATACAGGTATCCATCTTTATGAGTCCCGCCAATGTTCATCAGAACCGGAATCCCATGGGCGGAGAGGTAGTATATAATCAATATCACAAGGGCAAATACCTGGTGGCCTGGCATCCCAAGTCTTCTACGGAGAATGAGCGGCACAGCGTCGTGCTGCGCAACGGCCATGGAGAGATCCTGGTAAAACAGATTGCCGGCGCCCTGGCCAAACGCATTGTCAACTACCTGTCTGTAGGACAGAAGGTAGATCAAAGCGCGGAGTATGGGTTTATAAAGTTCGGATCGAGGGTGGATGTTCTGTTACCGGTGGGTACGAAGATAAACGTCCAGCTGAACCAGGTGGTGCAAGGCGGGGTGACGGTGCTGGCGACGTGGTAGGGTGCGGGAGTGCGGGAAAAAGAAGGGCTGATAAGCGCCCCTGCGATACAAGTGAGTGACACAACGGCTGTCCGGCAGACTTACTATCCTCGCGACCCACTAAAAAATATCTTTCAGCTCCCGTAATGAACGTACGGTATAGGTAGGCTGTACAGCCGGCTCCAGATCAAGGTGATTGACATATACCTGGTCGATGCCTGCATTCATGGCTCCCTGTATGTCAGCCTCGACATTATCTCCCAACATAATACTCTCCGGCCTGACAGCGCCGGCTTTCTGCAAGGCATATTCGAAGATCTCCTTATGCGGCTTGAGGCTGTTGCAGCCTTCCGAAGTGATCACTTCCGTAAAATAGCCGGTGAGCCCCGAATGATGCAGCTTGCTATGCTGTGTCTTTTCGAATCCATTGGTGATCAGGTGCAGGACATAACCTTTGTCACGAAGATATCCCAATACTTCCAGCGTATGAGGGAACAGCAGCTTCCGGGTGGGCAGGGCGTCCAGGAACCGGACATCCATCTCACGGGCCAGCTTTTCGTCGCCACACTTGAAGTCCAGCAGCGTAAGCCACATTCTTTTCCATCGGAGCTCATCCACCTTGATGTATCCATTCCTATACCGCTCCCACAGCTTATCGTTATGCACGATATAGCATCTGTGAAATACGCTGAAGTCATGCACTCCTCTTTCGGACAGGTTGAGGGAATGGTAAAGCTCTTCCAGGGTCTGGCGGCTATTGGCTTCGAAATCCCATAAGGTGTGGTCCAGGTCGAAAAAAAGGTGCCTATATTGCATAATGATGGGCCGGCCGGGAGCCGGTTAATAGATCTTTAAAGGCGCAAATTTACGAATTATGAACTGTATCATCACCGGCGCCTCCAGGGGGCTGGGTAAGGCTATTGCGGAAAAATTCGCCGGCGGCGGCTATCAGCTATATCTTATATCCCGCAATGCAGATGCGCTGCGGCAAACCTCGGACGAGCTGCGGGAGAAATATCCTGCTATCCATGTCCGGTCGAAGGCTTTTGACCTGGGCGACAAGCAGCAGGTCCTGCAATGTGGCCGCTGGATCGTCGAGCAAGGCGCCGACGTGGATGTCCTTGTCAACAATGCGGGCCAGTTCACCCCCGGAAACATTTCCGACGAGGAGGATGGGGTATTGGAAAAAACGATGGAGGTCAATCTATACAGCGCCTATCATCTTACCCGTGCGCTGCTGCCGGCGATGATCCAGCGTAAAAAAGGGCATATTTTCAATATTTGCTCGATTGCCTCGCTAAAAGCCTATCCCAATGGCGGCTCGTATAGTATCAGCAAATATGCCCTGGCGGGTTTTTCTAGCAATTTGCGGGAAGAGCTAAAGCCGCATGGTATTAAGGTGACGGCGTTGTATCCCGGGGCGGCCTATACGGATTCCTGGGCGGCCAGCGGTGTGGATCGCCGGAGGATCATGGAAGCGGGGGATGTGGCGGAAATGGTGTATGCGGCCAGCCGGTTGTCCCCGCAGGCCACTGTGGAAGACATTGTGTTACGGCCGCAACTCGGCGATCTTTAACTGAGTTTTAACCCTTGTGGGGCAGCGTTGGCTGGCGATGAACATGTAATTTTATACCCCCTGGACAAACCGCAGGTTCGGCGTCCGGAAGGACAGAGAGATGGACCTTATTAAAGCCATAAAATCATTGACTATCGGTAGAAGTATACACAAAACGAACCACGGGTTCGTAGTCCGAAGGACAGACTTTAGCGGGTTCCGGCAAGCGGGTTATATTTGGCAGAGACCCGTCTGCCGGATTTTTACATCCTTAGTTCTGATGATATTGCTGACGGGCTTCGGTGTGTCCGCCCAGGTAAAGTTCACTACCGTTGTCAATAGCAAGACCATCGGCAGGGGAGATTATCTGCAGATCGAGTTTTATGTAGAGAATGCCCGGCAGATAGATCAGATGACGCCACCGGAGTTCCCGGGGTTCCAGGTCGTACAGGGACCTATCCAATCCAGCGGCATGAGCATTGTAAATGGCAACATGAGCCAGTATAAGTCCCTTTCGTACGTATTGCAACCAGTTAAGACGGGCAAGTTCACTATTGGCGGGGCATCGGCCACCGTGGATGGGAAACACATGCAATCCAATTCCGTCACTATCAACGTCAGCGCCAGCTCTACGGGCGCAGGCGGCGGGCCGGCCCCCAGCAACAGTCAGCCGGTAAATCCTTTCCCTAACATGAACTGGCCGCCCGACCCCTTTTCGATGGATAGCCCGATGGATGTAGACAAAGACATTGTGCTCAAGCCGGGCGAGAACATAAAAGACAAGATCAATAAGGGCCTTTTTTTAAAAGTGCAGGTAGACAAGACCACCTGTTATGTGGGTGAGCCGATAGTGGCCACGTATAAGCTTTATTCCCGGCTGGCATCGGAGTCCAAGGTGACCAAACGTCCTTCCCTCAATGGCTTTAGCGTATACGATATGGTGGACCCCAATTCGGATGCCGCCTCTGTCGAGCGTCTCAACGGCAAGGCCTATACGGTGCACATTATCCGCAAGACGCAGCTGATCCCCCTGCAGCCTGGAACCATCGACCTGGACCCTGTGGAGGTGGAAAATACGGTGCATTTTGTCAAGGGAACCAAACAGCAGGAGCAGCGTCGTAGCAGCAATCCCATGAAGGACTTTTTCGATCAGCTGAATGATGAGAGCTTAGGTCCTGAAGTTGACGAGAATGTTACGCTAAGCACCAAGCCGGTGACCATCACCATCAAGCCGCTGCCGGAAGAAAATAAACCTGCCAACTTCAGCGGGGCGGTAGGCAGTTTCACTGTCCAGGCCTCGCTGGCCAATCGCAATATTGCGGCACAGGACGAAGCCACGCTGCATGTCGTCATCCGGGGCAGGGGCAATCTGCCCGTGATCACGGCCCCACAAATAGCATGGCCGGACGGAGTCGAAGCCTTCGACCCTACCGCCAAGGAGGATATCAATAAGACGGTAGCGCCTATGAGCGGAGCCAAGGCCTTCGACTATATCTTTACGCCCAAAGACCCCGGTCATTATGTTATACCTGCTATCAATTTCCCTTATTTCGATCCTGTATCCCAGTCGTACAAGACGGCGGGTACGAATCCTATAGATTTCCAGGTGCTGGCCGGCGCCAAAAAGAAGCAGAGCGCTCCGGCCGCTGTCTCCGCTGCTGCGCCTCTGCGGGAGCCGAGTGAGCTGAAAAAGCTGATCCAGGATCACCTGGAATGGATATTTGCCGTGCTGATCCTTTCTGTTCTGGCCGTGTATCTGTGGAGGCAGAATATACGTCTGCGGCGGGCGGAACAGGAGCAGAAGGAGGCGGCTGCCCGGCAGGCGGAGGAGGAGCGGGTGGCGGAAGAGAAGGCAAGAGAGTCTCTTGCCGCCGCCGCGGTAGCGGCGGCGCCGGCAGTGGATTACCTGCTGGAGGTTCGCCAACTTTTCGAGCAGGGTGACTACAAAGGGTTCTACCGGGAGCTCAACCGGGCTATATGGAAAGCGTTGTCCAGGAAGCTGGAGCTTCCCGCCAGCGAGCTGAATAAGCTGAATATTGTGCGCCAGCTGGATGCGAAAGGCTGGGATAAACAGGATATCCTCTCCCTGGAGAATATCCTCAGCGAGTGCGAGATGAATCTGTATACGCCCGCCTATGATGCTTATAATATGCAGATGCTGCTACGTCAGGCGGAGCCGGTGATAAATAAGCTGGCTTAGGCCAGAAAACGCCGCAGGCCAGGGCAATGCCTGCATAGGAACCGTCACAGGCGGTTCGTCTGTAACCGAGCCCCTGGCGAAGGTTACGACCGAGGAGGACCTTACGAAGTACCCGAGGAACGAAGGGTACGAACGAGAAGGAGCGAATACATGGAGCTCCGACGAAGTTCTTCCGACGAAGGCCTCAGACATTAGCCATTCTTATTCGGTGTACTTATATCCCACCCCTCTCACGGAGTGAAAATATTTGGGATTACGGCTGTCCTCCTCGAAATATTTACGGAAGTTGAGCACGAAGTTGTCGATGGTGCGGGTGGTGGGATAGACATTATAGCCCCATACGGCCTGCAGGATCTTTTCCCGGGTGACCACTTCATTCCTGTTCTCGATCAGAAGCTTCAGAAGCATGGCCTCCTTTTTACTCAGCTGTATACGCTCTCCCTTTTTGGTGATGGCTTCTTGTGCCTTGAAGTCGATGGTGTTCTTTCCAAATGAGTAGATATCGCCGGCAGAATCCTTGTCCTGCATTTTCTTATTCTTTTCGATAAGCTTTTGTATGCGCAGGAGCAGCTCTTCCAGGTTGAAAGGCTTGGTGAGGTAGTCGTCGGCGCCTTTTTTGAGCCCCAGTACTCTGTCGGCGCTGGCGTTCCGGGCGCTGAGGATCAGGATGGGGACATCGTTGTTCTGGACCCGGATGGTTTCCGTGACGTTGATGCCGTCGATGCCGGGCAGCATGACGTCCAGGATAATGAGATCAAAATATTCCGACTGTATTGCTTTTAAAGCCTGCATGCCGTCAAAGGCGGAGGTTATCTCATAGCCTTCCAGCTCCAGGTTGAGCTTTAGGGCTTCATGAAGATTTTCTTCGTCCTCCACTAATAAAATAGAAATTTTCGAGCTCATGGCCGTCCACGTTGATTAGAACGTTACTGTAAAAATACTCCCAACCGGGGAATTGTCGGTGACTTTAATCGTTGCCTTATGGTCCTGAACTATCTTACGGCATAGGTAAAGGCCCAGGCCCGTCCCCTGGGTGCTCCGGGTCTTCTCCTGACCCGTGCGATAGAATTTGTTAAAGATCTTTTTCTTTTCATCGTCGGGTATGCCTGCACCTTCGTCTTTTACGGCGAGCTGGATATGTCCCCTTTCTTTCCTGAGCGTAATAGTGATGGAACCCTCCCGGGGAGAATACTTAATGGCGTTCTCCGCCAGATTGCTGACCAGCATTTGCAGCAGCAGGGGATCTCCCGACAGGCTGCAATCCGGCTCGATAATGTCTACCCACTTACGATCGGGGTATCGATGGCGGAGGTCCTGTATGATGCGTTGGACCAGCGCGGAAAGGTCCAGCTCTTCCTTGGCCCGGATATAGCCCCCTCCCTCCAGCTGCGAAGCGATGAGGATATTGTTGGCGAGGGTATCGAGCCGGCCTGTCTCCTGGAGAGCGGCTTGCAACATCCTTTGCTGTTTTTGTTCGTCCAGGCGGTGTTTGAGAAGGGTCTCGAGGTTGAGCTTGGTGACGGCAATAGGTGTTTTCAGCTCATGCGTGACGGCCATCATGAAGTTCTGCTGCTGTAGCTGCAGTCGTATCTGACGCCGGACCTCTCTGTATACAAAGAGGGCGCCTATCAGGATGAGAAGGAGAAAGGTGCTGCCCTCGCCGATGTATTGCGCCGTCTTGCGCTGCAATTCTTTTTGAATCTCGTTGTATCTGGACTCAAAGATAGGCTCATCCTTTTTCAGCTGTTGTACCTCATAGGCAGCCATCTGGCTGTTCTTTCTCTGGAGCTCGATGAACCAAAAGACCAGCCCTGCAACAATATAGGCCAGGAGTACCCAATAGACGGTAATGGCGACGGCCAGTCTTTTTTTTCGAAAAAGGTTCATTTGGCTTTTTCAACGCGGACCCCTACGTTCAGTACATGTTGGAGGGGGTCGTCGCGCATTATTTGCTCCAGCGTAAAAGAATAGGTGCCGGGCTTTGTAAATTTCGTGTCAGGCTGTATCAAGACCCGGTGTTCGTAAATATCGTCCATGCCGCTGCCCAGCCAGCCTTTGTCATTGGTAGCCAGGGTAAGGTCATATCGCTGGCTTTTGGGAATGCTGTCGCCCGGCTCCTGGACAGTCCCCCTGATCCAGATGTTGTTATACATATAAGCGTCGGAATGCCGCAGTACAAGGTAAATATTGTAGCGGTCTGCGGTATCGGCGCCCTTGATGGTAAAATCTACGCGGGGTTTGAAGCTGCTGGCCCATTGATGTCCGGGGATAACCACATCCTTCTCAAAAACATCCGAGGGAAGAGAACAGGACGACCATAATAGGGTGCCGGCGGCCAGGAGAAATAAAAAAGGCTTTTTCAATGAAATTCGATTTGTACAAAGTTACACAATATGTGCTGGGAATGAAAGACATTACAGTACGTTGAGCACCTGCTCCTTTGCCTTTTCGAGCTCGTCCTTCATCAGTACCACGCACTTCTGAATGGTGGAGTCATAGGCTTTGGAGCCGGTGGTATTGATCTCACGGCCTATCTCCTGAAGGATAAAGGAAAGCTTTTTACCCTTGCTCTCTTCGGGCTCCTGCAGGATGTTCTTAAAATAGTCACAGTGATTTTTCAGCCGGACCTGTTCTTCGCTGACGTCTATCTTTTCGATGTAATAGATCAGTTCCTGCTCCAGTCTGTTGGCGTCATAGTTCTCTTTTCCTACCTGTTCTTCCAGCAGCTTGGTGAGACCTTCCCGGATCTTGACCTGGCGGAGGGGTTCCAGCCGGATGACCTCTTCCTGGTGCTTGAGGATATTATCGATGCGCAGGACCAGGTCTTCTTCCAGGGTGGCGCCTTCGTTGAGCCGGTGGGCATTGAGGTCGTCGATGGCCGTAAGGATCACTTTTTCGAACTGCTTCCACTCTTCGTCCGTGAGGGTGTCGCTGGTAGGCGTGATCACTTCGGGCAGCTTTACCAGGGTGCTGAGGATGTTGGAAGGGTCCAGGTTCAGCTCATTTGAAAGATCGGCCAGTGCATTATAATATGCCTTGGCAAGGTCCGTATTGATACTGACGGGCTTGGCGTTCCCTGTTTGTTTCAAGCTGATGGTGCAGTCCAGTGAGCCACGGCCCAGCTTTTCGGAGAGCAGCTTGCGAATGGAGAATTCGAATGGTTTCAAAAAAGCGGGCAATTTCAACTGCAATTCAAACTGCTTGCCGTTCAAGGATTTTACATCCACCTGGAAGGTTTTGTCTCCTACTGCCTGTTCTGCGCGTCCGAAGCCGGTCATTGATTTCAGCATAATATTGATTTTTTATTGTTGATGGCCCTATGGGCCGGTGGACCTGTGGTCCGCTTAGTGTGCACCGAGAATGGTTTATTCCGAAAAGTATCCCATCCCCGTTGCACGTTTAATGATGGGCCTTCGGCCAGCGGACTTTGTCCGCTAGAGTGGAAAGTTAGTGATTTCCCGCATCCCGCCGGGCTGTAAACCATCCAGGCTCACTTTACCTAGGCGATAGCGAATCAGTCTCAAAGTGGGAAAACCTGTTTTGGCCGTCATTTTGCGCACTTGTCTGTTCTTTCCTTCCTGTAAGATCATTTTTATCCAACTGGTAGGAATATGGGCGCGGTAGCGGATGGGTGGGTTTCTTTGGGGCACTTCCGGCGCGGGTTCGAATCTTTCTGCCTGGCACGGACGGGTGGTATAGGGCTTGCCGTCGAGGTTGATCGTTACTCCTGAACGAAGCGTCTGCAGGGCGGCATCATCGATCGCTCCATCCACCTGCACCCAATATTCGCGTTCGTGTGCAAATTGAGGGTTCAGCAGTCGATGGTTCAGCTGTTTGTCGTTGGTCAGCAGTAAAAGTCCTTCACTGTCGAAATCCAGGCGGCCAACGGGATACACGTCATCGGGCACAGAGAAAAAATCTTTCAGGACCGGCCGCCCTTCCGAAGAAGTAAACTGTGACAGTACGTTGAAAGGCTTATATACGATGAAATAGCGCGGCACGATAACACAACATTTTAGAAACAAAAATCCCGCCAGAAGGCGCAGAGCGGAACACAGTTCCGCTGGCTGTAACCGAGCCGGACGGGGCGAAGGTTACGACCGAGAAGGAACTTTCGAAGTATCCGAGTGAAACGAAGGATACGAACGAGACAGACCGTGTCAAAGCAGGTCTGGCGAAGTTCCCCGCCGAAGGTCTTCATAAAAGAAAATCCCGCCAGAAGGCGCAGAGCGGAACACAGTTCCGCTGGCCGAAGGCCCATAAAAGAAAATCCCGCCAGAAGGCGGGATTCGGAATATATGGATGGGTTAGTAAGTACCGGGAAATAAATTTCCCTACACAATATTAAAAATATTTTTTCCTATCTAAAAAAATTTTCACATAAATTTTATTCACATTTTTTTTTGGCCTGTGGAAAAGGGAGCATTTCCGGACGGACGGTACACATGGTCCCGGCGGTGTCTTCGCAGCTGATAGATGATCTAAAGAGGAATAACCAATTCCCGCACATAACTTCGCGTAAACTTTTCGAGCATGAAATTTCCTTCTCCCGTCAGTGTTCAATGGATCGCCAGCTTCCTGGAGGCGCGGCTTACAGGCGACGTGAATGGCCAGGCAACAGGTATTAACGAGATCCATAAGGTAGAAAAAGGCGATCTTGTATTCGTCGACCATCCGAAATACTATGATAAGTGTATCAACTCAGCGGCCAGCTATATCATTATCAACAAGGAGGTAGATCAGCTGCCGGAAGGGAAGGCATTACTGGTGGTGGACCAGCCTTTCGAAGCTTATTTGAAGATTGTCCGCCATTTCCGGCCCTTCGAGCCTGCCGAAAAGATGATCAGCGATACGGCGATCATTGGTAAAAATACGTATATCGCCCCGGGGGTTTTTATAGGCCATCATGTCGTCATCGGCGACAATTGCTTTATCCATCCGCATGTATCTATCCTGGATCATTGCGTCATCGGCAACAACGTGATCATACAGTCCGGCACGGTCATCGGATCGGATGCCTTTTACTATAACTCGAAAAAGGACCGGGAGCTATGGTACAGGAAGATGGAAAGCTGCGGTCGTGTGGTATTGGAGGACGGGGTGGAAATAGGCGCCAACTGCACCATCGACAGGGGGGTAAGTCATGATACCCGTATCGGGGCGGGCACCAAGATGGACAATCTCGTACACATCGGACATGATACCGTCACCGGGAAAAACTGTTTATTCGCCGGACAGGTTGGTATTGCCGGCGCCGTGGACATCGGCAATGGGGTCATATTATGGGGACAGGTAGGGGTCAGCAAAACGCTGAGCATCGGAGATAATGCGGTGGTGCTGGCGCAGAGTGGGGTACCTTCTTCGCTGGAGGCTGGAAAGGTATACTTTGGGTATCCTGCGGAGGATGCAGCTTTGAAGAAAAGGGAGATCGTATGGATCAAGCGGATACCTGAGCTATGGAAGAAGGTGATGGGGTGAACCCACTTCGCTCGTCGCTGTGACAGTCGCTGCGATGCTTCTACCGATGCCGGGGGCATCTGGCGGGGCTTATGATGGGCAGCCTACGGCTGCCGGTGCCCAACACTGACGTTAGTCGGGCACGTAATCATACGGCAACAGCTCAGCCAGCTTTTTCCAGGACCAATACCCCATATTGGTCACGTCCGTCTGATCGTAGAAATACCCATTCTCTTCAATGACGAAACCATTCACAATATCCAGGGCGGAGATCTGCACCTTCGTATTTAATGGGAAGTTATGTTCCTGCAGGTATTTTCTGCTGGGCTGCTCGTTGGTATAGCTGACGCGTAGCCTCCCTGTCAGGTTTATGACTACGTCCCCGCTGTCTACGGAATAGAAGGCGGAGTCATAGGGGTTATTGATGGTGGTCATTTTCCCTTTACCCGTCGTGTCTGCCATCTCAAGGATAAAGCCTTCATCCGCCAGCGTGCTATCGTACCAGCTCCGGATGAAATGAAGGCGGGAACCCATATAGGTGTAATCCCTGTTGTTTTTCCAGGTCTGCTGCTGCTCGGGTGTTCCCTGTAATTCCTCGAAGAGGGGATAGCCGGCATACGTGCTTACTTTGGTATTGTACTCATATACGAATGAGTCCAGCTGGTATTTTATCTTATAGCCCAGGGCATTGTTCGTGATGACAAGCTCTTCTTTCGCCTTGATCCGAAGCTTGTTCCTCTTTTTATAAAAATAGAACTTCAGGGCATCCTTGTTTTCCAGGGTACATTGGGCAGCAAAAGGCGTAGTTCCGATGAAGTTATCCAGAAAGAACTGCCCATACTTGTTCCAGCCGTCCTCTACCTCAGCACTGCCTGCCACTACCACCTGCTCCATGCTTTTATCCTGCTCTTTCAGTTCGATGACGAGGGAATCCTTATCCTTGAGGTCCTTATTGACGCGGATATTTCTTGTCTCATAACCGGTGTAGGAGATGATCATGTCATAGCCTCCATTGGCCAGGCGCATGGAAAAAGTACCGTCATTTTTCGACAGGGTCCCTATCGTGGTATTCTGGCAGAATACGCTGGCTCCGGCCATAGGTTGTCCGGATTTGGCGTCAACGATCCTGCCACCGATGCTAAATGTCTTTTCCTGGGAATAAAGGGAGGAAGAGAGAAGAAGAGAGGCGCCGTAAAGGGCGGTCCTTAGGAATTGCGAATTCATGGATATCGTTTTTCGGACTGTAAGATAGGACGCTTACGCGGAATTCCATAGCAATTTATAGGCCTCACAGGAACGCTCGATGGTCTTTTCCAGCGGGGTGAACTGGAAATCGGGGAGGTGCTTCAATATCTTACCGTTGTCAAAATAAGTTTTGCTGCGGGCTACCCGGGCGCTTTCGCGGGTGAGGAGGGGGCGTTTGCCGGAGAACATGGACTTTATCTTTTCCAGCCGCCAGGCAATAGCGCTCAGGAAAGGCGTCGCTTCCCGGTGAGGATGCTTTTTACCAAAACCGTCTGCAATGGTATTGAACAGCTGCCGGAAGGTCCAATTGTCGCCATTGAGAATAAATCGCTGTCCCGTGATATCGCTTTCCATCAAGGATACTATGGCCTTTGCGACATCCGAGACATCCACAAAGCCATTGATGCCGTTGCTGTACCAGGGGAATTCATTGTATATGCTCTTAAAGATGGCGCAGCTCGATTCATTCCAGTCCCCCACGCCAAGGATGGTGCTGGGATTTACGATGACGGCCGGCAGGCCTTCTCCTATGGCCCGCCATACTTCCAGCTCGCCATAAAACTTGCTGATGGCATAGCTCGTTTGCCCCTTATTGTTGTCCCATTTCTTTTCTTCGCTGACCTTCTCCTCTTTTTTTGTCCTGCCCAGCGCAGCTACCGAGCTGACATGTACCAGCCGGCGGACGCCCTGTTCGAGGGCTATGTTGACGACATTGGCAGTGCCCTCTACATTGGTGGCAAAGAGCTCATGTCTGTCGCCGTCTGCAAACGAGACCTTGGCCGCTGCGTGGATGACGGTATCGACGCCAGTCATTGCTTCTTCGAGACCCAGGGGGTCCATGATATCACAGGGGAACCATTCTATTTTTTCGAGTATGGAGGGAGGGATGAATGTCCGGGAAACGGGCCTCCGGGGAAATATAGCCCGTTTTCCGGAAAGGTCTGATGTCTGTCCTTCGGACAACGAGCCTCCGGCTCGTTCTGAATAGGCAGGCTGCCGTTGATTGCGTCTGATGGCGCGGACGGCATAACCCTTATCGACCAGCTGGCTGATGATGTACGCGCCCAAAAACCCTGTACCACCCGTGACTAAGACCGTCCTTTCCATAATCATTGAAGATAGGTATAATATCCTTTCCCGGATTTGCGACCCAGCTCTCCGTCCTTTACCTTTTGTTCCTGGATGGGGGAAGGTTGCAGCCGCGAAGGTTTGCCCATTGCCTCGTATACGGAGCAGCTTACGGCATAGTTGATATCATTGCCGATGAGGTCCATCAGCCGAAACGGGCCCATTTTAAAACCTGAGGCTTCCATCAGGGCATCGATGGTATCGGCATCGGTCCGGCCTTGTTCCAGCAAACGTAATGCCTCAAGATAATAGGGTCTTGCGACATGATTGACGATGAAGCCGGGGGCGTCCTTGCACAGGACAGGGGTTTTTCCCATCTGTCTGGCCAGGTCCATCAGCGTATCGATGGTGGCATCATCGGTGTGTGGGGCGCGCACTACTTCCACCAGCTTCATCAATGGGGCCGGATTGAAGAAATGCATGCCTGCAAATCGCTGCGGATGGGGAAGCTGTTCGGCCAGCCGGGTAATGGACAGGGATGAGGTGTTGGAGGCCAGGATGGTGTGGCTGTCGTTGTATCCCGCCAGCCGGCGAAAAAGGTCCAGCTTGGCGTCCATCTTTTCAACAATGGCTTCGATGACAACATCCGCCCGGCATTGGCTGATGTCGGCGGTGAGAACGATGCGTTGCAGTATATTTTGACTTTCCTCCTGTGTGAGCCGTCCTTTTTCCCTTTGTGTCTGCAGGTTCTTTTCAATGGAAGCGCGACCCTTCTGAAGGACTTCGGCATTGACATCGAATAGAATGGTCCGGAAGCCGGCGGCGGCAGCCGTCTGAGCGATACCGCTGCCCATGGTGCCTGCTCCGCAAATGCAGATGGTGTGGATCATACTGCTCCAGTAAATTGTTTTAGGAAGCGGACATCGTTCTGCGAATACAAGCGGAGGTCATTGACCCTGTATTTGAGCTGGCAGATACGTTCTATACCCATGCCGAAGGCAAAACCGGTGTATTTATTCGAGTCGATGCCGAAGTTTTCCAGCATTTTGGGATGCACCATGCCGCTGCCCAGGATCTCTACCCATCCGGTGTGCTTACACACGCTGCAGCCGCTGCCTCCGCAGATACGGCAGTTGATGTCCATCTCGGCGCTGGGCTCCGTAAATGGAAAGTAAGAGGGACGGAACCGGACCTTTACATCTTTCCCGAACATCTCCTGGACAAAGAAGTAGAGCGTTTGCTTCAAGTCGGCAAACGAGACATTCTCATCCACATACAGACCTTCCGTCTGATGGAAGAAGCAATGGGCCCTGGCGCTGATGGTCTCATTCCTGTAAACACGACCCGGGCATATGATCCGGATCGGCGGTTTTTGCCGCTCCATCACCCTGGCCTGGACGCTGCTGGTATGGGTACGCAGGAGCCAGTCGGGGTTCTGATGGATATAAAAGGTGTCCTGCATATCACGCGCAGGGTGATTCTCCGGCAGATTGAGCGCAGTGAAGTTGTGCCAGTCGTCCTCTATCTCGGGGCCTTCTTCCACGGAGAATCCGAGCCGTCCGAAGATATGTACTATCTGGTCGCGTATGATGGTGATGGGGTGATGGGTGCCCAGGGGCAGCGTATCTCCAGGCAGGCTGAGGTCGATGTCGGGGCCTTCGGAAGTGGTGGCGCCGGCGGCATGACCTTTCCATTCTTCATATTTGGCCTCGGCCAATTGTTTGAAGTCATTCAGCACCTGTCCGAACTCCTTTTTTTTGTCGACGGGGACATTTTTCATTTCTGCAAATAAGTTCTTCACAATGCCTTTTGTGCCGAGGAATCGGATACGATAGGCTTCCAGGGCATCGGCCCCGTTGGGTTGAATAGTGTCGATCTCCTGCTTGTACGCTTCTATCTGTTGTAACAATTGCTCCATGCCGCAAACCTACGCCAAAATTATGTGCGGAAATTGGCCTTCGGAGGGAAAATAGTCAATTTCCGCAAAGCGCTAAAGTCTGTCCTATCGGACGAGCCGCCGTTGGCGGTTCACGATGCAATTCCCAATGGTTGGCGGGGCCCGGCGACCCCGGTGGAGGGTGGTCCTGGCAGGGAGCGTGATGCGAAGGAAGGCGCCAGTGATAAGGAGGGTGATACCGATAGAGGGCGCCCGTGACAAGGAGCGCAACCCTCGTCGGGAGTGAAGAGAAATATCCGTAGGTTTGCTGCCAAAAGAGAGATTTCATGCCGTCAAATCTGCACATAAGCGACTTCCTGGATCCCGTGAACCTTGCCGAAGTTTCTCAAGATCAGGGATATAAGGACGGGCAGATCGGTAAGCTCATCGAGGTATACGATGAATATTTCCCTGAGCTGGATGAGGCCGGTCTGGTTATCGTGGGCTGTGATGAAGAGCGGGGAGGAGGAGTTCTTCGGGACCGCAACCGTGCCCATGCGCCGGATATTATCCGGTCGGAGTTTTATCAATTATATTACTGGCATCCGGACATCCGGCTGGCCGATGTGGGCAATATCCGGCAAGGGGCTTCGCTGGCCGATACCTATGCCGCCCTTAAAACCGTGATCCGGGAGCTGACCGGTATCGGCAAGACGGTGGTGGTCCTGGGCGGCTCGCACGACCTTACCCTTTCCCAATACTATACCTATGCGGATAAAAAGCATATCATCGAGGCCACGTGCGTCGATGCGCTGATCGACCTGGACATCCATAGCTTACAACGGAGCGATAATTTCCTCATGGAAATGCTGACGGGGGAGCCGAACTATATCCATCATTATAATCACATCGGATTCCAGAGCTATTATGTACATCCGCATATGCTGGAGACGATGGACAAGCTGCGATTTGACTGTTTCCGGCTGGGCAGCGTGAAGGACAATATCGAGGAAATGGAGCCTGTCATCCGCAATTCTCATCTTTTCACCTTCGACATATCCGCCATCGCAAATGCATTTGCTCCGGCCAACAGGGTGTCGCCCAACGGGTTTAGTGGAGAAGAAGCCTGTATCCTGATGAGATATGCCGGGCTGAGCCACAATGTCAATACGGTGGGGATCTACGGCTATATGCCGGAAAGGGACAGGGAGCAGCTGACGGCCAAACAGATCAGTCATATGATCTGGTATCTTATAGACGGGAAGAGCCGGGGGCGGCGCGAGGCGGCGCTGACGGACAGGGATTTCTTTATAGAATACAGGACCGCCTTTGCGGAGGTGGAGACGACATTTCTGCAAAGTAAGAAGACGCACCGCTGGTGGATGCAGCTGCCGGACAATAAATATATTGCCTGCTCCTACCAGGATTATTTGTTAGCCAGCAGCAATGAGATACCGGAACGCTGGCTGCGGGCGCAGGAGAGAAGCTGATCAGGTGGCCGATGAGAGCTGTTCGGGCTTTCGACGGGCCGGGGAGGCGCCACTGAAGGAGGAAACTATGAAGCAGGATATACCTCAATATAAGCTGGACGAGCATTATATCTCCATTCACAGGATGCCGGAGTCTGTATCCGCCTGGGGATACAACAGGCTGGACCCTCGTCTGCGTGTAAAGGATTTCGAGCTGTATTCCAGCGAAGGGCTTACCAGCAGCATGGGACCTTTGCGCAGCGAATTTTATCGCATCGGGGTGACTATACGCGGCAGCTGCGATGTGCAATTGGGGCTGGAACATTATAAACATCAGCCCGGCACCGTAAACTGCACCTATCCCAATCAGATCTTTTCGAAGAGCAATATCAGCGAGGATGCATTTGGCTATTACCTGATGTTCAATCCGCCTTTTCTCGAACCACTGATATCAGCCGAAAGGATCCCCGAAGAATTTCCTTTCTTCCATTATGCGGGGGCGCCCTTTTTTCAGCTGGGGCCAATCCTCCGGCGAGTGGAGGAGCTGCTAATGCGTATCAATGAAGAGGTTCAGCAGGACCGTGTTGAAAAGGTCACGGCCATCCGTCTGTACCTGTACATGATGATGCTGGAAATGAAGCGAAGCTATATAGAACAGGGGGCGGGTTCTTATGAGGGCATTCCCGAATCTACGGCCCTTGTCATGCGGTATCGCAAGCTGGTAGAGCAGCATTATCTTGAAAAACAGCAGGTAGCCGATTATGCCGGTTTATTATATGTCACACCCAATCATCTCAACCGTACGGTAAAAGAGGTCACCGGACGAACGGCTTCCGCACATATCGCGGAAATGATCCTGCTGGAGGCGAAGAGCCTTTTGCAATACACGGAGCTTTCCGTGGCGGAGATAGCCTGGCGTCTGCGGTTCAGCGAGCCTTCTTCTTTCCATCGATTTTTTAAAAAGCTGGCGGATCGTACTCCGCTGGAATACCGTAGCGGGGCCCACGCAGAGAATGCATGATACAGTCAATCCCGGGCATGATCCGGACAACAATGGACTCCGTTGTCTGCAGGAGCTTTGTAGAAAAAATACAAGATGACTACATTGAACAAAAGCAAGGTTGTGATCGCCGGCGGCAGTTCCGGGATAGGAGCGGCACTGGCAAAAATACTGACGGAGGATGGGGCAGACATCACCGTTATAGGCCGCGATCCGGGTAAATTGGATTTGTTGAAAACCGCATTGCCTTCTATAGAGACGGTGGCGCTGGACGCTTGTAACCGGACGGCAGTGGGTGCATTTTTTCATGGAATGAGGGAGATAGATCATCTCGTCCTAACGCTTAGCGGCAGCAAGGGAGGCGGTATGTTCAAAGATCTGTCGCTGGACGAGCTGCGGGAAGGGTTTGACAGGAAGTTCTGGCCGCAATTGAATGTACTCCAGGCCGCCCTCCCCCATATGAGACCTGATGGGAGCGTGACATTGCTGACGGCAGTCAGCGCGGGCGGCGCCATGCCGGGGACATCGGGGCTTGCGTCGATCAATGGCGCATTGGAGATGATGGTCCCTATCCTTTCGTTGGAATATAAGCCTCTGCGTGTGAATGCCGTCAGCCCCGGTTTAATCGATACGCCGTGGTGGGATTTTTTACCTGCGGCGGCAAAAGAGCAGGTGTTTAAAGATTTTAGCGCAAATGTGCATGTCGGAAGACCGGGTCGCCCTGAAGAAATTGCGGATACGATACGGCATGTCATGAGCAATGGGTACATCAATGGGGTTGCGATCCGTTGTCATGGGGGACTAGGCTCGGCCGGCGTTTTTTTGTAGGGCGTTGCCGGGAGAAGCGGGCCTTGTGATTAGGCATAATTAATGTAGGTTTGAGGAATGAAGTATCTCTCCACCCTGCTCCTGATCGTCGTGCTCGGGCAAGCCTGTTCGCCTTCTAAATTCATAAAGTCTTCCGCTAAAGCGGCGTTTACCCAGCCCGGGCTTGTATCCGGCCAGGTTGGCATCTGTGTATATGATCCCGTTAAATCGGAATACCTGTACGAACAGCAGAGCAATAAGTATTTCATACCGGCCAGCAATACCAAGCTTTTTTCCCTGTATGCGGGGTTGAAGTATCTTGGGGACTCGCTGGTCGGTGTCCGTTATAAAGAGACAGATACGGCCATATTCCTCGTACCTTCCGGGGACCCTACTTTTTTGCATCCCGCCTACGCGTATCAGCCTGTCATAAATTTTCTAAAGCATACGTGCAAGCCGCTGTGGATCACGGATGCCAACTGGCAGGACCGGCCGTTGGGCAGGGGCTGGGCCTGGGATGATTATAATGACGACTACATGCCTGAAAGAAGTGCGTTGCCCGTCTATGGTAATGTGATCCATTGGGTGCAGGACTCGGCTTCCGAATCTTTTTATTCTGTTCCGGACATCAATTGGGAAGTACGGTTTTCAGCGGATACGATGAAGCGGTCGTTCTATGTGCAAAGGGATTTCCACAAGAATGCTTTTGAGATCACGGAGGGGAAGGCTCAGTTCAGGACACAGGATGTGCCATTTATAACCAATGGTACTGTTTCCGCCGCTGTCCTGTTGAAGGATACGGTGGGGAGGGAGGTTTTTACAAGGCACCAGCTACCCGGAGGGGCGACTGGCGGTCGGGGGGGTACCGCGGCGGGAGCTGCCGAGGGACTTTATACCATCCATAGCCGACCGGTGGATTCCCTATTCCGGCCGATGATGTATCACAGCGATAACTTTTTTGCGGAGCAGACATTGCTGATGGTGAGCAATGAACGGCTGGGCCGGATGAATGACGCCCGTATCATCGACACCCTGCTAAGCTCCGACCTCAGGGATCTGCCTCAGCGGCCCTATTGGGTGGATGGCAGCGGATTGAGCCGTAACGATCTGTTTACGCCAAGGGATTTTGTCTGGCTGCTGAACAGAATGAAGGATGAATTCGGGCTGCCCAGGCTGAAAGGCATTCTTCCCACGGGTGGGACGGGTACGCTGTCCAGCTATTATAAAAAGGACAGTGGATATATTTATGCCAAGACCGGCTCTTTGTCGGGGGTAGTGGCGCTCAGTGGGTATCTTATAACAAAAAAGAACCGTCTGTTGATATTCTCCGTATTGATCAATAATAACAGCGACCCTATCGTACGCAGGAAGATCGAGAAATTCCTGGAAGGGATAAGGGAAAAATATTAGATTGAATACCCAACGTCGGCAGGAAGGGGCATGCGGATACGTTGGGTGGTGGGGGTGCTGTCCGCGGTCCTGTGCCAGTGGGTGGTCCGGCAGGCAAACCCCGGGGGAAGCGGCGTAATGACAGCACGACAACGGCTGCCAAAAAGCCTAAGGCCGACTCGATCCTGCAGGTAAATGGATGGCTGGCGGGGGCTGGCCTGAATCAATTCTTTACTGTGGGAGGGTTCGTTGTCTGTAACCGAGGTACCGAAGGTTGCGGGCGTAGCCCTCTTTCTTGAAAACGGCCTACATTTCCGAGAGGGCCGTTTTTCGGACATTTACTTCCCAAATAGCTTTTCTACATACTCCTTACGGAATTCGATATAAGTAGGTTCGCCCCCTGGCGTCACATTGGGCTGCCGGGTGGTAAAGAGCTCCTCTATAAGGGTCCTCATTTCCGAGCTGTCCAGCGTGCGGCCCGCCTTGATGGCCTGTTGTTTGGCCATGCTGCGTATCAGCTTTTCCCGGCGGGAGAACTTCATGTCGCTGGTAAAGTGCTTGAATTGCTCCAGCAGCAGTTCAAGGATAGCCTTTTCATTACCCTGACCTGTATCTGCCGGTGTGCCATGTATGATAAAGCTGTCCTTTCCAAAAGGCTCTACCTGGTAGCCCAGGGTCAGCAGGTCGGGCGACAGTTCCTGCAGGAGGATTGCGTCGGATGCGGACAGCTGAAGCGTCACGGGGAACAGGTTCTTTTGGCTGGGAATGGCCCTTTCTTTGGATGCGGCGGCATAGCGTTCGTACAGGACCCGTTCGTGGGCGGACTGCTGGTGTACGAGGATAAATCCCCGATGGGTGGGGGTAACGATATAGGTGTTCAGCAGTTGCTGGAGGGGCGCGCCTTCGATGGCCTGGAGCTTGCCGGCAGTTGGGCGTGGCATGCCGGGAATTGCGGGGGCTTCTTCGGGCATGGGGGTCCTGGTTATGGGAGAGCCCAGAATGGAGGAGGCTTCCGAGAGGCCGGGGATCGCGGAGGCGTGGGGCTGCGAAGGGGCGGAGGCGGCGGAGCCGGACGGAGGGGTTTCGCCGGGGGACAGCGGAGGGGTGGATTGGCCGGGACCAGGGGATGAGGGACCCGACTGGCCGGGGGACAGAAAACGATCACCGGGACCTGACGACTGCGAGGGGTTTGCTGTCGAGGAGCCTGCGCCGGGGGCTGAAGATGGTGATGGGTCTATTGCCGGTGAGCCCGCGCCAGGGCTGCCCGCCGGAGACTCATAAAAATCCTTCCAATTCCTCAGGTTGCTCTTTTGGTTGGGTTCTATGAAGTGCGCCTGGTTCTTTTGCGTAAACGTCTGATAAAGGGAAGATGTGGTTACGGACGCCTTTTTTTCATCGCTGACGGGCTTGCTGACGGCATCGAGACGTTGAATATCCGGATCCAGGTCGAAATCGAGCGTGGGGGTGACGCTGAATTGCGCCAGGGCATGTTTTACGGCAGCCTGTACAAAGGCGTAGACGATCTTTTCATCTTCGAATTTTATCTCCTGCTTCGTCGGATGAACGTTGATATCTACCTGTGCCGGATCCAGGTCGATGAAAAGGACGTACAGCGGGTAGCTGTCCTGGGCGATCATGTCGTGGTAAGCGTTCATGATAGCATGGTTCAGATAAGGGCTCCGGATAAAGCGCTGGTTCACGAAAAGGAACTGGTCTCCCCTTGTCTTGCGTGCTGTTTCAGGCTTGCCTACAAACCCATATATATTGAGATAATCCGTGTTTTCCTGTACGGAGACCAGCTTTGCATTTTGCGTATGACCGAGAATTTGTACTATGCGCTGTTTCAGGCTGCCTTTTTCCAGGTGCATCAATTGCTGTCCGTTGTTGGTCAGCGAAAAGAAAATGGAAGGAAAAGCCAGCGCCACCCGGGAGAACTCATCCACGATGTGACGCATTTCGGCGGCATTGCTCTTAAGGAAGTTGCGGCGGGCGGGTACGTTGAAGAAAAGATTCTTCATGGCGAAATTGCTGCCGCGGGGGCAGGCCACAGGCTCCTGCCGGACGACCTTGCTGTTCTCTATCTCCAGGCAGACGCCTGTCTCATCCTCTTCCCTTTTTGTCTTTAGCTCTACCTGGGCCACAGCAGCTATGGAGGCCAGCGCCTCGCCTCTGAAGCCCATGGTACGGATATGAAAGAGGTCGTCGATATTTTTTATCTTGGAAGTGGCATGCCGCTCGAAGGCCATACGGGCGTCCGTCTCGCTCATGCCTTTGCCGTTGTCCACTACCTGTATCAGGGATTTGCCGGCATCCTGGACGATCAGCTTTATTTCCGTTGCCTCTGCGTCGACGGCATTCTCCAAAAGCTCTTTCACAGCACTCGCGGGACGCTGGATCACCTCGCCTGCAGCTATCTGATTGGCGATGTTATCAGGTAATAAATGAATGATGTCTGGCAATTCTACCTTAATTTGCTGCAATTTACAGAATAATCATAAGGTGGCTACAAAGCGACTGGAAGGAGCTCGTCCGAAGGACAGACATCTGCGCTGTACGGGAATTGGGTTACATTTGGCTCAGAACCCAATTCCCGGGCTACTGCCCGTAAGCATTCATATTATGAGAAAACCTTTAATGATCTTTTCGTTTGTCCTCGGCTGTCTCGCCGGTAATGCCCAGTCTGATCCAGCACCCTCTGCCGACCAATGGGTTGACAGTGTTTTCAAGACCCTGTCGCCCGATGAAAAAATTGCACAGCTGATGGTGATCAGGATGTCTTCCATCGACCCCGTGACGCATGGCCCATTATTTTATGACAGTGTGGTGGGTGAGGCCGTCCGTAAATACGATGTGGGGGGGATCTGTCTCTTTCAGGGAGGGCCGCAGGCGCAGGCGTCCCGGATCAATAATCTGCAGGCCGTGGCAAAGACCCCCATCCTTTTTTGTATCGATGCGGAGAATGGACTTGGCATGCGGATGGACAGCGTAATGGGGCTGCCCAGGCAAATGATGCTGGGCGCCGTAAGCGATCCTTCGCTGGTGTACCAGTACGGCAGGCTTGTGGGGGCGCAATGCCGGCGGATGGGCATACAGGTGAATTATGCACCGGTGGTGGATATCAACAACAACCCGGATAATCCTGTCATCAATGACCGGAGCTTTGGAGAAGACAAGGAAAAAGTGGCCGAATATGGCATACAATACATGAAAGGGCTGCAGGATGAAGGGGTGATGGCATGCGCCAAGCACTTTCCCGGCCATGGGGACGTATCTGTAGACTCGCACCTCGATCTGCCTGTCATCAATAAGAGCAAGCAGGAGCTGGATTCACTGGAACTCTATCCTTTCAAGGCGTTGTTCAAGGCGGGTGTAGGTAGTGTTATGATTGCACATCTCTACATTCCTGCTATTGACAATACCCCGAACCAGGCCACGTCGTTATCTAAACAGGCGGTGACGAAGCTGCTGCGGAAGAAGCTGCATTTTGACGGGATCAGCTTTACCGATGCCCTGGAGATGAAAGGGGTGGCCAAGTTCTATCCCGATGGGGACGCTGCCGTACAGTCCCTCATAGCAGGGAATGACATGCTTTGCCTGCCCGGAGACGTAGCGACCAGCGTGGAAAAGATCAATGCGGCTATCAAGGACAAGAAAATAAAATGGAAGGACATCGATGCGCGGGTAAAGAAGGTGCTGTACGCAAAATATGAATACGGATTGGCAGACCGCAAGCCGGTGGATACGGCGCATTTGACCGAGGACCTTAACGAAGGGATAAAGAATATGCGGCGGCAGGTAGCGGAAGGTGCGCTGACCCTGTTGCGAAATGAGGATGCGGACATATTTCCTTTCAAGGCTGCTGCCGGGGATGCGCCAGCTGCTGTTGCGACCAACAATGGTTTGGTGGCTCCGGATGCTATGGTGCGTCCTGCGATTAAAAATGTCCGTAAAACGGGCCTTCAGAGAAATATAGCCCGTTTTACAGAAAGGTCTAATGTCTGTCCTTCGGACAACGAGCCTCCGGCTCGTTCTAAGAAAAAGATCGCCTATGTGGGAATGGGATTGACGGGCGACAATGAGTTCAGCCGCAGGATGCGAACGGACTATGGTGCGCATGTATATTTCTTCGACTATTCCCTCGATAGTGTCAAGGCGGCCGCAGCCCTTCAGCTGCTCAGCGGGCGTTATGATGTCGTGGTGATAGGGCTGCATAATTATGCCCGGTTTCCCGCCCGTAATTTTTCCATCAGCCAACCCGCTGCCTGGCTGCTGCGGCAGTTGCAGGATAAGAATAAGGCCATCCTCTTTGCCTTTGGCAATCCGTATGCGATAAAGAACGATTGCATGGCGAGGAATCTGGTGGCCTGTTATGAAGACGATGAGATCACCGAAGGCGTTGCCGCCGACTGGCTGGCCGGTAAGTTCTCGGCCAAAGGGGTGTTGCCTGTCACTGTCTGCGAGAATATGAGATCCGGGGCCGGCATTCTTCCGCCAAGCCGGGTGATCCCACGTATCGACCCTGCTGTTTTGGGATTCGACCCTGTGCGGCTGGAAAAGATCGATACCATCTGCAAGGAGGCCATCGACAAAATGGCGACGCCTGGCTGCGTAGTGCTGGTGGCAAAGGACGGGAAGCTGGCCTACGAGAAAGCATTCGGGTACATGAGCTATGATAAGACCGAGCCTGTGTATACGGAGTCTATTTATGATATGGCGTCCTGTACCAAGATCTGCGCTACCACCATGGCCGTGATGAAATTGTATGATGAAGGCAAGCTGGACCTGCAGAAGACGCTGGGGGATTATCTCCCGTGGGTCCGGGGGAGCGATAAGGCGGGATTGCGTATTTTCGATGTGCTGCTGCACCAGGCAAGGCTGAATGCCTTTATTCCCTTCTACAAAGAGACGCTGGACACTTCACGGCAAGGTGCGCCGTTGCCGGGATTTTATGTTCCCAAGCCTGATAGTACGCACAGCATCCGCGTAGCGGATAATATGTATATGCGGAATGACTGGGAGGATACCATCTATTCGCGGATACTTACCAGCAAGCTGGGGCCGCCGGATAAATATGTATACAGTGACAACGATTTTATTTTTATGGGCAAGGTCGTGGAGGCCATCAGCGGAATGCCTTTAAACGAGTATGTGAAAAAGACGTTTTATGATCCGTTGGGGATGAGCTCTACGGGCTTCAAGCCCCGGGAACGCTTCCCTTTAGGGAGGATCGCACCGACGGCGTTGGAGCCTATTTTCAGGCAGCAGCTGATACGAGGAGATGTACATGATCCCGGCTCGGCTATGTTTGGGGGTGTGGCGGGACATGCGGGGCTGTTCAGCGATGCGTATGATCTGGCTATCCTGGAGCAGATGCTGCTGGATGGGGGTACGTTGAATGGGCATACTTTTCTGAAGAAGTCGACCATCGACTATTTCACCGCTTACCATAGCAATATCAGCCGCAGGGGAATTGGGTTCGACAAGCCGGAGAAGGATAATGCTACGCGTAGAGAGCCGTATCCCTGTCTGTCGGCCAGCCCGGAGACGTTTGGGCATACGGGTTTTACCGGCACCTGCGTGTGGGTGGATCCGAAATACGATCTTATTTTTATTTTTCTGTCGAACAGGGTAAATCCTGTAGAGGGAAATCCGAGGCTTTCCAGCCTGAGCATAAGGGGCAGGATCCAGGAGGCGGTGTACCAGGCGATGGGTGTGGATGTGGGCAAGCCATTGGATGGGCGTAATGTGGAGCACGGGCATGGGCATGCGAAGAAGGGGAAGAAGAAAAAGAAGGGATGTTGTAAGATGTAGGTAGATACCTGTAGTGTAAAAGTTTTAAAATTTTGAAGAGAGAGTGTCGCTAGTTTTGGCGGCACTTTTTTGTTGGACGAAGACCTTAAACTATGGAGCAGGAGAAGTATGATATACAAAAAGAGGAAGGCAGCTTCCGGTACTGGTTTTATAGCGAAGGGCCTAAAGGGAAGATATTAAAGGCGGTGCAGTTTCAGTATACGCCTGAGTGGGGTAGGAATGTTTTCAACCTTGCTTTTGGGGACTGGGATGAGTCCACAGGATGGTTGGACGACCGCGCAATAAGCAATAATGGAGATCACTTGAAAGTGCTGCATTCCGTTGCAGAAGCGGTACAGGAATTTATCAATCTCTGGCCGGATGCCATCATATATGTGGTGGGTAACACTCCTTCACGTACAAGACTTTATCAGATGGGTATCGCTTCCTATTGGAGAGAGATCAGCCGTGATTTTCAGATATGGGGTTTGCTGGGTGAGGAATGGGAGCCCTTTAGAAAAGGGGTGAACTATAAAGAGTTTCTAATTTTCAAAAAAATAAAGTAAATTTAGGTATATGAAGACGAAGAAAAAAGACGACACGTCCGCGTACAAAATACACCGGGTCAAACCTGGTAGTAAATTGGACAAAATGATGGCGAATGATCCTGTCCTCATCAGGAAAAGAGAAGAAGCTATAGAGTCATTAAGGAGAAACCCTCCTCCTGAATGGATACTCAAGCGTATGCGCGGCGAAGATTAACCCTTCCTATCCTTCTTCTTTGGCGCTGGTATCTTGCCTTCCACATTTTTCTTAAAGTATTTGCAGGCGGGTCGTAATCCGCAGACCTCGCATTTGGGCGTCCGGGCGACGCAGATATATCTTCCATGCAGGATGAGCCAGTGATGTGCTATGTATACAAGATCGCGGGGAATAAATTCCAATAGCTGTTTTTCCGTCGCCAGAGGCGTCTTTGCATTGACAGTAAGACCGATACGCGCCGAGACGCGGAATACATGCGTATCCACCGCCATATTCGGCTGATTATCCACTACGGATGTGATCACATTGGCAGTCTTCCGCCCTACCCCGGGCAGCTGTATCAGCTCTTCGATGGTCAACGGCACCTGTCCATGGAATTTCTCCACCAGCATTTTTGCCATCCCAATAAGGTGTTTGGTCTTATTGTTGGGATAGGATATGCTCTTTACGAGGGGGAATAGCTCGTCAAAGGTGGCATGGGACAGGGATATTGGATCGGGATATCTTTCGAAAATGGCGGGGGTCGTCATATTGACCCTTTTGTCGGTGCATTGGGCAGACAGGATAACAGCTACCAGCAGTTGGTAGGGGTTGTCGTAGATCAGTTCTGTCTCAGCGTCAGGATTGTGTTCCGAAAAGTAGTCCAGTACAAATTGAAATCGTTCCTTTCTGGTCATTATCAGCAGATCTTAGATGACCATAAAGATATGAGGAATTCAGTATCAGTGCTGTACAGATTCGGCAGCCGTCTCCCGGGCGTAGTTCATGACCTTTAAGATCACTTCAGCGCGGGGAGATACCGTGACTTTCTCGAGGCCTTCAGTGGAAGATTGTAAAACCTGTAGTTTCTCGCGAAGCATCCAGTCCTCCTTGATTGCCGTCTCTATAGCAACCGTCAATTCTGGGGAAGACTCTTTGTACAAATACAGCAAAAGATCCTCCGGTGTAAAGAGTGTCATAGGCAAAACCATTTAATGTCCTAATATTTTCCGAAGCAGTAAAAAGTGAAACGTCCGTAATTAAAACGGTGCTTGGGTACTCGTTATTGTCCTCCCAAGGGAAGAAAATAAATGTACAGGGTAGTTTTAAAGCGTAAGACTCTAAATGTCAATGTGATGTGGATGGGCTTGCTTCCCGGATCAGGAAAAGATCTTCATTGTCCTTTTTCATCCTGTATTTTTCTCTGGCGTACTTTTCCAAAAGGGCCGGGTTGGATTTTAGCTGTTCCAATTCTTCACGGGTGGTAGCGATCTGTTGTTCGTAGTACTTCTTGCTGGCTTCCAGCTTTCTCAATTCCTCCTTTTCCCTGAAATGGCTGGTGATAAAGTCCCGGGAGTCGAAAAACATGATCCAGACTGTAAAGCCCAGCGCTGTCAGCACATATTTGTTCTTCAACCAGGTAGGAATGATACGCATTATTGTAACCTGGGCGGTCAGCCCAGGTTACAAAGTAACAATTATTTTTTGAATTTGATCCTGCCTTTGGGATAAATGCCGCTGTCTCCCAGCTCTTCTTCGATCCTGATGAGCTGGTTGTATTTGGCCAGTCTGTCTGTGCGGGAGGCGCTGCCAGTCTTGATCTGTCCGCAATTGAGGGCTACAGCCAGGTCGGCGATGGTAGTATCCTCCGTCTCGCCGCTGCGATGGCTCATGATGGTGGTATAGCCATGGGTTTGAGCCAATTGTACGGCGTTGATCGTTTCTGTGACGGTTCCGATCTGGTTGACCTTGATTAGGATGCTATTGGCGACTCCGCGGTCGATGCCTTTTTGCAGAATTTTTGTGTTGGTAACGAACAGGTCGTCCCCTACCAGCTGAACTTTAGCGCCAAGGGCATCGGTCAGCTTTTTCCAGCCATCCCAGTCTTCTTCGGCCATTCCGTCTTCGATGGAGATAATGGGGTATTTGTTTACCCAGCTGGTCCAGTAAGCCACCATTTCATCGCTGCTAAGCTCCTTGCCGGTGCTCTTGTAGAATTTGTATTTGCCGTCCTTGTACATTTCGCTGCTGGCGGCGTCCAGGGCAATGGCTACCTGGGTACCTACCTTATAGCCTGCTGCTTCGATGGCCTGCAGCACTGTCTCGATGGCTTCTTCATTGCTTTGGATATCAGGTGCAAAGCCGCCTTCGTCGCCTACGTTGGTGCTGTAGCCTTTCTTTTTCAATACGGACTTCAGCTGGTGGAAGATCTCCACTCCCCAGCGGAGACCGTCGCTAAAGGTTTCGGCGCCAATGGGAACGATCATATATTCCTGGTAGTCGATCTTATTGTCGGCATGTACGCCACCATTGAGGATATTCATCAGGGGCATGGGCAGTACGGTGCTGTTGACCCCCCCAAGATATCTGTATAAAGGCAGCTTGCTTTCCTGGGCAGCGGCTTTGGCGACGGCCATGGATACGGCCAGCAGGGCATTGGCGCCCAGCTTGCTCTTATTGTCCGTGCCATCCATTTCGATGAGCCTTGCATCCAGCGAAGCCTGCTCATTCACCGGGAATCCGATGAGCTGGTCGGCGATGATATCGTTTACATTGGATACGGCTTTCAATACTCCTTTTCCTCCATAGACGCTTTTATCCCCATCACGAAGCTCAACGGCCTCATGGATACCGGTGGAAGCGCCACTGGGTACGGAGGCGCGACCACGATGGTTGTTCTCTGTAATTACGTCCACTTCGACTGTGGGATTTCCGCGGCTGTCTAAAATCTGTCTTGCATGAATGTCAGCGATGTAGCTCATGATGTGGTTCTTTGTTTTGATGTTTTTAGTTGGTTGGTAGATAGTCGATCGGTCGTAGTTTAGGTCGTCAGCCTGCGGAAGATATCTTCCAGGCTTTGGTTTTCGCTTTGCAAAGAAACAATGTTCCAATTGTTTTGCAAAGCCAGCTCGAGCAATTGTTTTTTTACGTCGGCTACTTCTTCCGCCTGTAGCTCCCATTCCTGTGCAGATAGTTTCCTAACGGCTGTGACGCCTTTTAGCGACGCCAGCTGGCTGGGGGCCAGCTCTTCTTTAAAAGCGACGCGAACGCTGTTTGATCGTCTTTCCAGGCGAAGTTTGTCGAGAGGACTGTCGGCTATGAGCCGCCCTTTATTGATGATAATGACCCTGTCACAGAGGGCTTCTACTTCCTGAAGGATATGGGAGGAGAATAATACCGCCCGATCTTTGCCCAGTTTCCGGATCGTATCCCTGATCTCTATGATCTGATTGGGGTCCAGCCCGCTGGTGGGCTCGTCCAGGATGAGCACTTCCGGCTCGTGAAGCAAGGCCGCGGCCAGGCCCACGCGTTGCTTATATCCTTTGGACAGCTGCCCCAGCTTCTTTTTATTTTCGGGGGTGAGTCCTACGGTGCTGATGACGGATTCGATCTTTTGCTTCTTATCCTGGACGGCATGCACGCCGGCTATGAAATCCAGGTATTCCCGGACATACATATCCGGATAGAGAGGGTTGGCCTCCGGCAAATAACCTATTTTTTTCCGGGTGTCCAGCGGTCGTTCTTTCACAGGGATGCCGCAGACGGAGACTTCCCCGCTGTCCTGGCCTAAATAGCCGGTGATGATCTTCATAGTAGTGGATTTTCCGGCGCCATTGGGCCCCAGAAATCCTACGATCTCTCCCTTTCCCACCTTAAAAGAAATGCCATCCACTGCCTTCTGTTCGCCATAGATCTTTACAAGATCCTTTATTTCAATCGACATGCGCTTGTTTTACCGCATAAAAGTAGTTAATCTATGGTAATATCGGGAGCTCCGGGGATGCTTCAGCTTGAAAAACGGACCACGGGTCCGTTGTCTGTAACCGAGGGTGCGAAGGTTACGACCGAGGTAACCGAGGATGGAGCGTGTCAAAGCAGCTCCTACGAAGGCTATGAGCGAAGCTCCTTTCGAAGTGCCCGAGCATAGCGAAGGGTACGAACGAGACAGACCGTGACGAAGCAGGTCGGCGAAGTTCCCCGACGAAGGCCCCAGAAATAAAACGTTTCCGCAAAACGGGCTATATTTCCCCGGAGCCGGTTTTGTGGACATATTCGCCCTTAATGGCATAATAACCGAATATTACGAGGCCAATTGCAATGGGAATAAAGATGATCACGAAAGTGCTCCAGTGGATCCTGGTGCTGGGTATTGGGTTACGTGCTATTTCGGAGATGGCGGTCTTTACCAGGTAAAAGAGCGCTATGGGCCCGAGGAGCATCCAGACCGCACCCAATGCTCTTTTGATGGGGTCAAAGGAGCGGTAACGCCGAACAGAGGCTGTGCCGGCCGAAGACCGGGGGACCAGGTACAGCGCGCCAATGAGCACGCAAAGGCCGACGATCAGCGTGGGATACAACAATCCGGTGAGCTTGCCGGCATGTCCCATGGTAGTGAGCAGGACGGCGATGAAAGGCGCCAATCCTCCAAACACGCCATTGCCGATGTGGTAGGGCAAGGACATGGAGGTATAGCGTATCCGGGTGGGAAACAGCTCTACCAGGAAGGCGGCAATGGGTCCGCAGGCCATGGTCACGTATACCACCATGATAAAAATGATAACGACCATCTTCCAGTAATCCGCCGTACCCAGGGTCTTGCTGACCTCCGCGATGGGTTTAAGGCTGCTGTTGCCCGTGGCGTACAATGTATCCTTCAGCGTCTCTGTAAGGACGAATCCATCCTCATAATGGTGGATAGTGGAGGTGCTGCGCAGGAGATTGCGGGTTTGACCGATGAATGCCACATTATTCCGGATCTCTTTTTGCGCCGGCACTTCCGTACGGCCTGCCGGATCGGACAGGTTCAGCAATTGCTTGAAAAGGAGGGGATAGGTAGCTACCGAGAGAGCCATTCCAATGATCATGATCCATTTGCGGCCTATCTTATCGCTCCATCCTCCAAACAGGAGGTAGAAGGGCGTTGCCGCGATGATGGCGAATATGAGGATGGTCTTGGACTGATCATAGTCCAGGTGACAGGTGTTCTCCAAAAAGGACTGAGCGTAGAACTGACCAGTGTAAAAGACCACGCCTTGTCCTATGGTGGCGCCGAACAAGGCCAATAACACCATTTTCAGGTTGTCCTTATGGCCAAAGGTTTCTTTCAGAGGGTTTTTAGCCGTCTTTCCTTCTGTCTGCAGCTGTTTGAACAGGGGAGACTCGCTCATTTTCAGACGTATGTAAATAGAGACGGCTACCAGGACAATAGAGATGAGGAAGGGGATGCGCCAGCCCCAGTCATTGAATTTCCCGATGCTGCGGGCAGGGTCGGAGTCCAGCAGGTGGCGTACCAGCAGGATCACGCCCAGAGAGACCAGGAGCCCTACCGTAGCCGTCGTCTGTATCCAGGACGTCCAATATCCCCGGCGATGTTCCGGGGAATGTTCCGCCACATAGGTAGCGGCCCCGCCATATTCTCCACCCAGGGCCAGGCCCTGTAAGAGGCGAAGCAGCAGCACTATCAATGGGGCGGCGTATCCGATGCTGTCATATTTCGGCACCAGGCCAATGGCAAAAGTGGAGCCACCCATGATGATCAGCGTCAGGAGAAAGGTGTATTTACGGCCTATCATATCTCCCAGGCGGCCAAAGACAAGGGCGCCAAAGGGCCGTACGATAAATCCTGCTGCAAAGATCGCCAGGGTGGAGAGTAGGGCTGCTGTTGGATTGCCTTTGGGAAAGAACTGGCTGGAAATGACGGTAGCCAGGCTTCCGAAAATATAGAAGTCATACCATTCTATCAGCGTCCCCAGGTAAGAGGTGGTGATGATTTTTCGAAGACCCTTTGTTTCAATCGCCATGCTGCGGGTTTACCGTGCGAAATTAGGCCAATTGGTTTTGCGGATTACAAAATTTGCAATCAGCGTAGCCTGATTATAACGAAAATGAATTAAAATTGTGGTCTTAACCCACTTTTAACTAACGATTATGGCCTCGACAACTATTGCTCCCCTAAAGGATGGCGTTGCCAATCCTGCACCGCTTGGTCTATGCGCTTTTGGCATGACCACCGTATTGTTGAATTTGCATAATGCCGGCTTTTTTGAGATGAACTCCATGATACTGGCAATGGGCATATTTTATGGAGGTCTTGCCCAGGTGATTGCCGGAATTATCGAAGCCCGGAAAAATAACATCTTTGGGCTTACGGCCTTTACGTCTTATGGGTTTTTCTGGTTATCGCTGGTGGGGTTGGTCGTCATGCCAAAGCTGGGATGGGTGGCTGCTCCGTCGACGGGCGCCATGGTGGCATACCTGGTGATTTGGGGTATATTTACATTCCTACTTTTTTTCGGCACCTTAAAACTGAATCGTGCATTGCAATTCGTATTTGCTTCGTTGACCCTGTTGTTTTTTTTACTGGCGGCGGGGGATTGCACGGGCAATAGCAGCATTAAGCATTTCGCCGGCTACGAAGGGATTATTTGCGGAGCGTCCGCGATCTACACCGGGGTTGCCAATTTGCTGAACGAGGTATATGGAAGAACAGTGCTGCCTGTCGGTAGTGTATAAAAGATTATTGATCCTTTATTTAAAAGTTGCATTTATCATATGAGCTATCCATATCAGATCAGGTCCATGGAGCAGTACCAGGCCGAGTATAAAAGAAGTATCGAGGATCCGGAAGGCTTCTGGGGAGGGATTGCCGGTCATTTCAGCTGGCATAAGAAATGGGACAAGGTGCTGGACTGGAATTTTACGGACCCACGGGTAAAATGGTTCCAGGGGGCGCAATTGAATATCACGGAGAATTGCCTGGACAGGCATCTGGCCGAAAGAGGCGATCAGCCTGCCATTATCTGGGAACCCAACGATCCGGAGGAGGATTATCGCATATTGTCCTACAAGCAGCTGCATTTTTCGGTCTGCCAGTTTGCGCAGGTATTGAAGAACAATGGCGCGAAGAAAGGCGACCGGATCTGTATCTATATGCCCATGGTCCCGGAACTGGCCATTGCGGTGCTGGCCTGCGCCCGCATTGGGGCTATCCACTCGGTGGTATTCGGTGGATTTTCGGCCCAAAGCATTGCGGACAGGATACAGGATGCCCAGTGCAACCTGGTGATCACTTCGGATGGAGCTCATCGGGGGAATAAGCAGATACCGCTGAAGTCCGTCATCGATGATGCCCTGGTGCAATGTCCTTCCGTGAAAAGAGTGATCGTGCTAACCCGCACCCGTATGCCTGTAAGCATGATCAAGGGAAGGGACACCTGGTGGGAAGACGAGATCAGAAAAGTCGAGACCCAGGGAAATCCTTCATGTCCGGCCGAGACGATGGACGCCGAGGACATGCTCTTTATTTTATACACCTCCGGAAGTACCGGTAAACCCAAAGGCGTCGTGCATACCTGTGGGGGGTATATGGTATATACCAATTATTCTTTTGTCAATGTGTTCCAATACCAGCCGGGCGATATATATTTCTGTACGGCCGACATCGGATGGATCACGGGACACAGCTATATCGTATACGGGCCTTTGAGCGCAGGCGCCACCAGTCTGATGTTCGAGGGCATCCCGACGTATCCTGATGCCGGTCGTTTTTGGGATATTGTCGATAAGTTTAAAGTAAACATTCTTTATACCGCCCCCACGGCTATCCGCAGCCTGATGGGCTTTGGGCTGGATGTGGTGAAGAACAAAGATCTGAGTTCCCTGAAAGTGCTGGGTACCGTAGGCGAACCTATCAACGAAGAAGCCTGGCACTGGTATCATGATAATATCGGCAAGGGACGCTGTCCCATTGTGGATACCTGGTGGCAGACGGAGACGGCGGGGATCATGATCTCCAATCTGGCGGGCATCACGCCCCATAAGCCGGCGCATGCGACATTGCCGTTGCCGGGTGTTCAGCCGCTGCTGGTGGATGAGAAGGGGGCGCCGATAGAGGGAGGAGATGCTACCAAGGGCCTGCCCAGCGAGACTGTTTCCGGCAATCTCTGTATAAAATTCCCCTGGCCTTCCATTCTGCGCACCACCTATGGCGATCATGAACGATGCCGGCAGACCTATTTTGCCACCTATCCGGGTCTTTACTTTACGGGGGACGGGGCGCTCCGGGATGCCGAAGGCAATTACCGCATCACCGGACGGGTGGATGATGTACTGAATGTCAGCGGTCATCGCATCGGGACGGCCGAAGTGGAAAATGCTATCAATATGCATACGGGCGTGGTCGAAAGCGCCGTGGTAGGCTATCCGCATGATATCAAGGGGCAGGGTATCTATGCCTTTGTCATTTTCCAGGGAGATAAGAGCGACCCGGCGCATGTTCGCCAGGCCATCGTACAGACCGTAGCCCGAATCATCGGCCCTATCGCCAAGCCGGATAAGATCCAGCTGGTCAGCGGTCTTCCCAAGACCCGCAGCGGTAAGATCATGCGGCGTATACTCCGGAAAATAGCGGAGGGTGAAATCAATAATTTAGGCGATACCACTACCCTGCTGGACCCTGCCGTGGTGGAAGAGATAAAAACGGGAAGGCTTTAGGCGTTGGCCGGCCAATGCCGGGCTGTCAATGCTGGATGATCACTTTTGTGCCCACTGGGCAGATGCTGTATACTTCATCCATGTCTTCGCATTTCAGGGAGATACAGCCATTTGTCCAGTTCTGATAATTGTCTACCGTAATATCATCATGGGGCCAGGTGCCGTGAATGGCGATGCCGTTGCCAGGCCGGGCGCTTTTGGGAATTAATCCTTTTGCCTTCCTTTCGTTGAACTTGGCCATATCGGCTGCGGTGGGATAATCCAGGTCCATGATCTTATCCCATTTTTCATGAGGGCGTTTGGCAATAATATGATAAGTGCCTTCCGGAGTTTTTCTGTCCCCCTGCATCATTTTGTCTTCCAGCGATTTGTTGCCAAATACGGCGGGATAGGTGGCGTACCAGCCCTGCTGATCGAAGACCTGTAGCTCATAATTGCTTTTGATGATGAGGATATAAATCTCCCCTTCGGGGTCGGGATGAAAGAATCGTTTGTGAACGGTGCGACCTCTGCTGTCTTTGAATCCACAGAGGGTAATGAAGAACAAGCTTCCAAGGAGGATCTTACGGATAGACATTTTCGGACGATTTAACCTTTGGACAACGGCGCCCAAATATGGTTTATTTCCAATGTGAGAAATTTTAACAAAGTGGGAAAACAAGAATTGGGCCAATCAAGGGATGGGGGAGAGTGGGTAGAAAGCTGTGTGGTTTTTGGACTGGAGTTATTTTTAGCAGCGAACGACAGGCGAAAAACAAAAACCGGTGCCAGGAATAGCACCGGTTACTACTACACATGAGAATTCTAGAAGAATTCTCAGCTCGTTTGATTGGCCGGCCTGGGTTACCAATTGCCGAATCGCAAGCCAATCGTATAAGGACGCTGGTCCAATCCTTTCAGGAACATGCTTTTGGTAGTAAAAGAGCCGTAGAGGCTCAACAACCCCAGCTGCAGTTCCCCGATGTAGGATATTTTCCAGGGGTCCATATCAAAGTCGTCGTATGTTTTATATTTTCCTGTGGCGGAACTCTTGAACTTCTGCCGGGAAGAGTATTTATAGCCGAAACTGGCGCCTACGCTTAACCCGAAATCGTGTCTCCCATGTGGTGTAAAGTTAAAATTAAGCATAATTGGGACAGTGGCATAATCTGCGGCCAATTTGTTTTTGCTATAATTGATAGTGTCCATGAATACCTCGGTGGGATTCTTCTTGAATTTAATATTTTCCTCATATCGGTAGTTGTTCAGCTCGATGCCAAATCCATATTTCAGGTTGACCACGTGTTTTATTAGATTGAGCCGTTGCATGAACAGCCAGATGTTGACATCGACGGATTTTCCCGAGCGCAGGCTAAACCAGTCCCTGGTGGCGCCGGGAGCAAATGCCTGCGCGGATGCCGAGGAGTAGTTCGTCTGGTCGTTGTAGTTAGCAAAGCCGATGTCGAATATGAACCAGTTGGTAGTGAGATTGGAAGGGTTGCGCCGTTGGTGCTTGTGATAGACATGCACTGTATTGCTGTCTTCTTTATCGAACTTTCCATTTTTAACGATGATCAGATTTCCGACGCGGATAGTATCCTGGGATGTTGTTCCTTTTCCGGTGGTATCGCTCTGTGCATGACTGGTCAGGGCCAGGCACAATCCTGCTAGTAACAAAAGTCGTCTCATACATGTTCCTTTTAAATGTCCAGACAACGGGCTCGGAGGAAATATGGCCCGTTGTTCAGAAAGAGGCCTTCGTCGGAGCTCCGGGCACTCGCTCCTCCCTGGTCCTGACCTTGCGGTCATATCTGATCCTTCGGACAACGAGCCTCCGGCTCGTTCTGTAATATTATTTTAATGCAAATTGAAAGCCTCCGATGGTGACCTTTTTGCTGTCATCATCTTCGCGGGAGGTAGATTTTTCCAGGACCCTGGTCACCTTCCGGAAGATGCCCCGCAATTTATTTTTTCTTGGGGATGCTGTCTCCTCCAGGGAGCCGTCATCCGGGTAGCTGGTCTGGCTTAGCAGCGCCTGGGTGGCAAATGATGCGTTCATATTACCTGTTGCGTCATGCTGGGTCTGATCCCCGGCCACGGCCATCGTCACCGGTAGCTTCGCGTTCCTATCGATCGTCTTAGGGACTACGACTGCCAGATCATGGCTGGGGTCGGTATCGACAGTTTGGGCGGGCCTGACCGGATGGACATCTCCAGGGTTTGCCGGGTCGGCCTTTGTGGGTCTTGCCGGGCCGGCCTGGGCCAGTGCCGGCGTTACTGCTGCGTTTCCTGCCGGAGTGGACTTATTGTCCCCTTTCTTCTGTATGTAGTACGGATCAACCATCCGGGGAGTTACAGGAACCGTATGTTTTTTTTCGTTGGAAGGCGTTGTGCTGGCGATGACGGGAACCTGGACGGAGCTGGGACCGGCCGTCGGGGCGGAGGGACGAGAGCCGGAAGCCGACGCAGTTGTTGCGGAGCCGGTGTAAGTGGCTGCTTTGGTGTTGTTGGAACTGGATGCAAGACCTTGATCAGTCCGGAAAGGATGGAAGATTAGCAGACCGACGGCACCCAATATCAGCGCCGCTGCTGCTATGCCTGTAAAGGGAAGCCAGGCTATCTTTTTTGTGCGGCCTTCTTCCCTGCGATAGAGCAATTCTTTATTGGGGAATACAATGCTCCGATCAGGGGCGCTGACTGTCCGTTGCAGCTGCTGCAGCTCGCTATTCTTTTCGGGATGGCTGCGGACGAAGTCGATGACGGCCTGGCGGGATGTGGCGTCGAGCTCGTTGTCGACATAGGAGAGAAACCAGGTTTCGTAATTCCCGGCGTGGGTCGAAGGGGCCTGGCTGCCGGGCGCTTCAGACCTCATCAGCTGCTCCTTACCGGGGAAGGAGGGAATTTCATCAGGTCTGATCCTGCATTGCAGAAGCATCTCCAATTCTTCCTTCAGATCGGGATGTTCGTCGACAAATCTTTCCACGGCCTGTTTGTCTGCCGGGGACAACTCATTGTCTACGTACAGCAGGAAAAGCTCCTCATAATTATTACGTGTGATCATGAAGTTTATATTAGGTTTTCCAGGCTGACTAAATAATTTTTCAATTGGATACGGGCCCGATGCAAGTACACTTTGACCTGGCTTTCATTCAATCCTGTGATCTGCCCTATCTCCTCATACGAATAGCCTTCATAGTCTTTCAACAGCACCAGGGAGCGCTGAGTTTCGTTCAGCCGGGCCAGCGCCTTTTCCAATACTTTTTTCAGATCCTGTGCGGGAGATGATCTTTCCACCGCCGCCTCTTCCCTGAATTCTTCCCGAAGCTGTACCTTTTTCACTTTCCGGATATGATCGATCATCTGGTGGTAGGCGATGGTAAAAAGATAGGATTTGCTTTTTACGGCCTGCACTTCTTCGCGGCATTTCCAGAGTTTTTCAAAGGCGGTCTGTACTACATCCCGGGCGTCCTCTTCGTGACGGAGATTCTTTAGGATGAACCTATAGACATTGTCCGCATAGTTAGTTACACATTCATTGAATTCTTTCTCAGTCATAAACAGCCGCTGTCGGGAAAGGTAAAATTAATCATCTTGAGTGGGCAACAGGTCCACTGGCCGAAGGTCCATCATTGGCGCCCGTAGTAGTACGAACGGAGGCAAAAAATGTTACAGAAAAGGAGGGAATTATTATCCTCTGGCAGACAATAAGTTACGAGTAAGCGACTCCCAAAGGATGAAGTCCGACTGGGTCTTTTTTTCGCAGCCTTTGCCGCCGCATTCGGTGCTGCGCTCGACGTTAGGGTCAGTCTTTTTCCGGGAATAAGAAAAGAGAATGAGGCTGGTAGAAGCTACCAGGACTATCAGGAACAGTCGGATGTAGGTTTTGGTCTTCATGCTCTTAGTTAGACGAAGGTAGCTATTAATTTGTTACAATTCCGGAAAAAATACCCTTAGTTGTCCAACCGATGAAGGCTCAACTACTTACCTTTGGCGTCTTAAAAAACTCTCTTATGAATTCTTCCTTTGTAAAACGCATCGCTGCTGAGCTGGAAGAGATCAAGGCTTCCGGTCTTTTCAAGTCCGAACGGATCATCACCAGCGCCCAGGGGGCGGAGATCATGGTAGGTAACAAGAAAGTATTGAATTTCTGCGCCAACAATTACCTCGGTCTTTCATCCCATCCGAAGGTCATCGAGGCTGCCCATAAGGCCATCGATCGCAGGGGGTATGGCATGAGCAGCGTACGGTTTATCTGCGGCACGGAGGATATTCACAGGGAGCTGGAGCAGAAGATCGCCACTTTCCTGGGTACGGAGGATACCATTCTGTATGCCGCTGCCTTTGACGCCAATGGGGGTGTGTTCGAGCCTTTGTTTGGGGATCAGGATGCGATCATCTCCGACGAGCTGAACCATGCGTCCATTATCGACGGTGTTCGTCTTTGCAAGGCGCAGCGGTTCCGTTACAAGCACAACAATATGGAGGATCTGGAGCAACAGTTGAAGGCTTCCGAAAATGTCCGCAGCAGGATCATCGTGACGGATGGGTCCTTTAGCATGGATGGTACGATCGCCCAGCTGGACCGGATCTGCGACCTTGCGGACAATTATAATGCCATCGTCATGATCGATGAATCCCATAGTTCCGGCTTTTTAGGAAAGACAGGACGGGGGACGCATGAATACCGTGGCGTCATGGGACGGATCGATATTATAACCGGCACGCTTGGAAAAGCTCTCGGTGGCGCCAGCGGCGGATTCACCAGCGGGAAAAAGGAGATCGTGGAGATGTTACGACAGAGGAGCCGTCCCTATCTCTTCTCGAATAGCCTGGCTCCTTCCATTACCGGGGCCTCTATCGCCGTGCTGGATATGCTGAGCGAGACGACAGCATTGAGGGATAAACTCGAATATAATACGAAATACTTCCGTAAAAAGATGACCGAGGCTGGTTTCGACATCCGGCCGGGGGATCATCCCATAGTGCCCATTATGCTTTATGATGCGGTGGTTGCGCAGAATTTTGCTGCCAGGCTGCTCGATGAGGGTATCTATGTCATTGGCTTCTTTTATCCGGTGGTCGCCAAAGGGCAGGCTAGGATACGCGTACAGCTGAGCGCGGGGCATGAGCAGGAGCATCTGGATAAGGCCATTGCTGCATTTGCCAAGATCGGGAAGGAGCTTGGAGTTCTGAAAAATTAGTTTCATCTTAGTAGGGTAAATGGAAGAAACCCTAACCACCGTAGCGCCCGTGTCCACACGGGCCTGCTCCAATTGCGGACAGCCTGCAATGGACGGCGACCGTCCTACTCCACTTTGCGGCGACTGTCGTGAAAGTTTCACACGTCTGCATATTCCTGTGTGGATATGGATCTTCGCCGGCTGTATTGCCATCATCTTACTCTTCTCGTTATTCACGCTGCCCAGGTCCATTTCGCTTGGCATGCACCTGGAGAAGGGGAAAAGAGCGTTGAAAGAGAAAAAGTTCAACACAGCGGAAAAGGAATTTTCAAAGGTCCTGGAGAAGGTCCCGTCCAATATAGAGGCAAGGGGCAATCTGCTCATAGCCTCATTCTATAATCAGGACCTTGAAGTTTTCCTCGCTCAGGTGAAAAAGCTGGACGATAAAGCCGTCAGTGACGAGGATAACACTTTGTATGGCGAGGTCGAGAAGGTGATGTTGAAAGCCGAAGGATATTTCTCCAATGATACGTTCGAGCTTTTCAAAAAGGCTTATCCGGATGAAGCGCGTATTCCTGATACGGCCTGGGGCCGCTATTTACAGATGCATGCGGATGATCGCAGCGCTGTGTTTGCCTATGCTTCTTTGCTGTATGACCGGAAGGACTATCATGGTTGCGACAGCTTACTCGACCTGGCCCTGCAGATCGACTATGAATTTATTCCGGCTCTGATGCTGGGTGTCAATTCAAAGAGAGATCAGGGTGATCTGAATGGGGCTATGAGCTATGTCGACAGGATGCTTGCCGTCAATCCTGAATCTGTGTGGGGACTGTCGGCGAAGGCGCGGACGCTGTTGCGGCAGAAAAAGATAAAGCCGGGGCTGGATCTGGCGTTGAAGCTGTATGATATGGACAAGCAGAGCGTCTATGCGATGTCCACGCTGATACTGGCCTATCATTTCAATGGCCGTACGGGTGAAAGGGATGCCCTGATCAAAAAAGCCCAGTCGGCTGCAATGGATTCCGTTGGAAAGGACAATCTGCAATATGTCCTCGACGTCATCAATAATAAAGAAAAATTCTAACGCTCAATGGGGCCGGAGGCCTTTTGGACGGAGGTTCAAACCATAAACCGCGCTTATGTTCTTCATCCCTGGTTTTGTTATCACCCTGGTCACTTTTCCCGGCGTCATCGTACACGAGCTGGCGCACCAGCTGTTTTGCCGTTATTTCAAGGTGCCTGTATTCAAAGTGGTCTATTTTCAGGTGGGCAATCCGGCCGGCTATGTGGTCCACGAGGCGGTGAGGAATAAGGCGCAGGGTATCCTTATCAGTGTGGGGCCCTTTATCGTAAATACCGCGATCGGGGCGCTGATATCGCTGCCTGCGGCGCTGCCCGTCTTTACTTTTCATACGGCCGGGCCGCTGGATTATGTGCTGATCTACCTGGGGGTTTCCATTGCCATGCATGCTTTCCCCAGCAGGGGGGATGCGGGTGTCATCTGGCATTCCATCAAAGAGGAGAATACGCCTGCCTGGGTGAGGATCATAGGCTATCCGGTGGTAGGGTTGATTTATCTCGGCAGCCTGGGCAGCTTTTTCTGGCTGGATGTTTTATATGGGGTCGGCGTGGCTGTGGGGCTGCCCAATCTCATCATCTATCTGCTTAGCTAGTTGATCATGAGCATTAGGACTGGACGGCTACCATGCTTATTTCCACATTTACGTTCTTGGGCAGGCTCCTGACTGCGTAGGTTTCTCTTGCGGGGAAGCTGCCGGCGAAATATTTGCCATATACTTCATTGACATGTCCAAAAAGGCCGATATCGCTGAGCAGGATGGTAGTCTTGACTACATTACCGAAGTCCATATTGGCGGCCGAAAGGATGGCCCGGAGGTTATGCATTACCTGATGCGTCTCATTGATGATGTCGGAGGTATCTGCCGAGCCTGTGGCGGGATCGATGGCGATCTGCCCGGAGATATACAGCGTATTGCCTGCCAGAACAGCCTGGCTGTATGGGCCTATGGGGGCGGGGGCGTTGGGGGTGTTGATGATTTGCTTTTCCATGGGTGCAAGATAAGCAATGTCGGCTTGCTTCTATGCATTGCCGGCAGGCTATATGGCCCTACAGCGCTGTACTTTGGGTACCACTGGGATGGTGTTTGCTGATGGGCTGGCTATGCTATCGTCTGTTGTGCATGAATCTACGCCCTAACCGAGCCTCCGGCGAAGGCCTAAGGCGCCTCCTGGCATATAGCCGTGCCTACAGTCGTGTGGGTGCAAGGTCGTATGGGCGCAAGGTGCCATAGCATGCCGTATATTTGTAAAATGAGCCGAAGACCACGAACGCCACAAAAATTGTTATTAACGTGACTAAAATTGCTGTCATAGGTGGAAAAGGCAGGCTGCCGTCCCGGTGGGAATGTGTGGAAGTGGATGAGGTGGGTGAGCTGGAGAAGCACAGGGATGCTGGATTGATCATCGACCTTTCTTTCTCGCCCGATGCGGATCGTATCCTGCAGCTGAGCCGGCTGTTGCCCATCCCTGTAATGGTCAATTCAGTAGTGTATACCTGTGAGGAGATCGGCCGGCCTTTTATCCGTATCAATGCCTGGCCGGGGATGCTGGAGAGAGAGGTGCATGAACTGGCTATCGGGTCGGAAATGGAGGAAACCCGCCCGTTGCTCGATGAATTGTACCGGGGGCTGGGTTGGAAGTACCGCCTCGTACCCGACGTTCCGGGGATGATCAGCGGGCGGATACTGGCAATGATCATCAATGAGGCCTATTATACCTTGCAGGAAAATGTCAGCACGCGGGAGGAGATCGATATAGCCATGAAGCTGGGAACGAACTACCCGTTTGGGCCCTTTGAATGGAGTGAAAAGATAGGTCTGGAAAATATTTATGATCTTCTTAACAAATTGGGTGCAACGGATCGCCTCTATATACCTGCCAAGGGTATGATCGCAGCCACTGGAAAGCAAGCTGGAAGCCGCGTCGGTGGCCCATCCCATTAAAAAATGATTAAAAATCCGGAAAGAAAATTGTCCATGGCTTTGATCCTGAATATTGATACTGCTACTGAACAAGCTGGCATTTGTATTGCTGCGAAAGGGGAGGTTGTGGCCATGGCAGTAAACCCCGATCAAAAAGATCATGCCGCCTGGTTGCATACCGCTGTCGAAAAAATAATGCGGGAAGCGGGTGTTCGCATGAAGGATCTGGAAGCGATAGCTGTCACGGCAGGGCCTGGATCGTATACGGGGCTGAGGGTTGGAATGGCTGCTGCTAAAGGTTTTTGCTATGCTTTGGACATTCCGCTGATCACGGAGAACAAGCTGAAAGTGATGGCGATGGAGGCAAGGGACAGGGTCGGGCCGGATACGCTGTTATGCCCTATGATCGATGCGCGGCGCATGGAAGTATTCACAGCAGTCTACAACTATGATTTGGAAGAGGTATTGCCCACTACGGCCATGGTCATAGATCCCCACTCTTTTGAGCAATATTTGTCAGATAGACAAATGTCGTTTTTTGGCGGTGGGAGCAATAAGTGTAAACCTATAATCACTGCACCCAGCGCGGCTTTCATCGAAATTAATTATAACCCTGGGTATCTGGGGATTCTATCTTTTTTACGATATTTACAACGGGAATTCACCGATGTAGCCTACAGTGAGCCCGCTTATACAAAAGAATTTTACACTCATACCAGAAAATGACTATATCATCATATTAGCAAAAATTCAACGTTTTATTTAAATAGTAGCACCTAATTTTGTTTAATCCGTCTCGTATCTTCTTGAAATCCTTAAAATGGTAATCGCTCATGAGTTTAACGATGAACAACAATAACTATTGGATGGTAGTAAATGCAGAGGGTTCTGAAGGGGCTCCTGTAAAAGTCGATTTTTTGAACCTGAAGAAAGGCGCGCTGATCCTTAGAGCGCTCAATCACAAGCTTCGTCAGCAGATCATCCGCCTCCTGGATGAGAATAAGAAGCTGACCGTAACGGAGATTTATGTTCATCTTCGTCTGGAACAGTCTGTGGCATCCCAGCATCTTGCCATCTTACGCAGGGCGGGTATTGTAAAGACCCAACGGGATGGTAAATTCATCTACTACATCATCAATCACGACAGACTGGGGGAAATAATGAAATGCGTCGACGAGCTCATCGACTAACGTCGGCTGCCTGACTATGCTAACGAACCAAAAGTTCGTCGGCCGAAGGCCAATCATAAAATGCATTACGCCAGTGGGATAAATTCCCGGCAACCCAAGGGCGTGACTCTTCGGGGAATAATTGCTAAATTTGCGCTCATAATCATATGGCCATGTTTATTAAGCAATTGTATACCGGGTGTCTTAGCGAAGCCGCTTATTATATTGACAGTGACGGGGAAGCAGCCATTATTGATCCGCTGAGAGACATCGATGTCTATCTCCAATTGGCGAAAGAGAGGAATACGACGATCAAATACATTTTCGAAACTCATTTTCATGCCGACTTTGTAAGTGGCCACCTGGATCTTTCGAAGGCCACGGGAGCGCCTATCGTGTACGGTCCCCGTACGTCGACCCATTTCCCCATTCATCTGGCAACGGATGGCGAGCTATTCCGCCTGGGCAGCAGCACGATCGAAGTGTTGCATACACCGGGGCACACCATCGAAAGCGCTTGTTATCTCGTGCGTTCGGCCGATGGCGCGCCTTATGCGATCTTTACGGGCGATACGCTGTTCGTAGGGGATGTGGGCCGGCCTGATCTTAGCAGCGGCAATCTGACAAAGGAGGAGCTGGCAGGGATGTTATATGACTCTCTGCGGAGCAAGATCATGCCTTTGCCCGACAATGTGATCGTATATCCTGCCCATGGGCCTGGCAGCAGCTGTGGAAAGAACCTGGGGCCCAATACCTATAGCACCATTGCCGATGAGAAAGAGGGGAATTACGCCCTGAAAGAGCAGACGAAGGAAGAATTCATCCGAACAGTTACGGATGGTCTGGATGCGCCTCCCAGCTATTTTCAGATCAATGCCCGTATCAATAAGGAAGGCTACGAAAGCCTGGACGAGGTGCTGGAGACGGGGCTTACGCCATTGGACGTGCTGACTTTTCAAACGCTGGCCAAGGACGACAATACCATTGTGCTGGACACGAGGAAGGCGACCCTTTTTACGCAGGGATTTGTACCGGGCTCCGTCAGCATTGGGCTGGACGGCCGATTTGCCGAGTGGGCAGGAAGCCTTCTGCCTTTTGATAAATCGATACTGCTCGTAACGACTCCTGGTGAAGAGAAGGAGAGCGTGGTGCGGCTGGCCCGGGTGGGTTTTTCCAGGATCAAAGGGTATCTTGAAGGCGGCTTTGCCGCATGGCAGCAAGCTGGAAAGCCCGTCGATATGATCATCGATGTCGAGACGGATGAGCTGGCAATGGATATTCCTTTCGATGAGAACCTGCTGGTGGTGGATGTACGGCGCGAGACAGAGTTCGCCGACGGCCATATCAAGGGGGCGCTCAACCTTCCTCTCAATGATCTCACCGACCCGGGGAGCATGGTCAACCTGGATGAGCACTACAATATTTACCTCCATTGCGGCGGGGGCTATCGCAGCATCATTGCGGCATCCCTGCTCAAACGCCAGGGCATACACAATCTACGTAATGTTTCCGGCGGCTGGAGCAAGATCAAGGACCAGAAAGGCATCGAGATAGAAAAAGAGAACAGCGTACTGAACTAGAGCGCCACGATGCCGTTGCGAAGGGCATAGAGGACCAGCCCCACCCTTGTCTTTACATTCAGCTTTTCGAATAGTGTATCCCGATAGCCGTCAATGGTCCGGGGGCTCAGGTACATCTGTTCTGCAATCTCCTTATAGGTGCATTCGGTACAGACGAGTCTCAGGAATTCGAGCTCCCTGTCATTGAGGGTGAGCATCTGCCGCACTCTATGCTCGGGCACATCCAGGGTGTTGATCGTGTGGATGAGCTTGCCGGTGACCATGTCGGAATAGTAGAATCCCTTGGTGATCACGGACTCCAGGGCCAGCTTCAGCTCAGAGGGGTCGATGTCTTTGAGGATATAGCCTTTCACCCCATTTTTCAGCATCCGCAGGATGGAATTGTCCGTGTCGTACATGGACAGCGCCATTATCTTTATTTCGGGGTGGTTGCGTTTAAGCCACAGCGATGTTGCATACCCGTCCATATCGGGCATGTTGATGTCCAGCAGCACAATGTCGGGGGTTGAATGTGGCTTTAACTGCCGGATGAGATCGTTGCCATTATCGGCCTCGAACAATACCGTGTATTCTCCGAAGCTGCGGATAAGGTTGGCCAGTCCGTTGCGTAACAGGATATGGTCGTCGACAAGCGCGACCGAGGGTTTAGCGTTGGTCATCCGAAATCAGGTTTAGGTTCAGATATTAGCGAGGGGTACAGTGACGAGGACGTTTGTGCCTTCGCCAAGTGTGCTGCTAATCTGGAACCTTGCTCCCATTAACCGGGCCCGGTTGTGCATATTCTTGATGCCGAGTCCGTAAGATGTGCTGTGATTTAAAAGGGTAAGATCAAATCCCTTTCCATTGTCGGTAATACTAAGTGTAAATTCATCCGGCCTGTACTGTAAATGTATTATAATTTTTCGAGATGCCGCTTGTTTCAGAATATTATTCAAAGTTTCCTGCACGATGCGATAAATGATCATTTCCTGCTGTTTATCAAGCCGATAGGCATCTCCCTCTGTCTGAAATGCCGTCTCCTGGTCCCCTGATTTACAGATCATCTCCAGCTCGTGCTCAATGGCCCTGGCCAGTCCCAGGTCGGCGACATAGTCGGTGCTGAGGCCATGGGGTAGGTTACGAAGGTCATAAATTGCCTGGCTGACCAGCTTTTTCGAATCGGTGATCTTTTGTTCCAGGCTGGTGGGCTGGGCGGGGTCCATGGTGGATATGTTCAGCCTGGCCAGGCTAAGCGCTTGTCCTATGTTGTCATGTATCTCCTGGGCTTACGATGGCGGCTGCGGTAGAGAAAGTGCCGATGAGCAGCTGTGCGACGCTGGCAGGGACCCTGCTGCCGCCTGCGGTATCGGGGAGCCTAGTGGTGGGTGTGGCCAAAAAATTCAGGGACGGCCTGCTCGCTGATCCACCGGGGGGCGTGATCATTTTTCCAATGGTGTTTCCATCGGCGGTGGCTCCAGAGCCACATGTCGGGGTTACGGCGAATGACATTTTCCAGGAATCGTACATATTCCAGGGTCAGCTGGCCTTCCTTAAGCCCGCATGTCTCCCGGCATCCCAATGTCAGGGTTGCGTGATAATAGCCTCGCCGGGGTTTTTCGATATAGGCGAAGACCACGGGCAGCTGTGCATTGCGGGCTCCTTTTTCCGGTCCCCATACGAAGGGGGCGGGCCTGCCGAAAAAATCCAGCCAGTAGGCGTTCTCGACGCAACCTGGGTTTTGGTCAGCAACCAGGCCCAGGAGATATTGGGATTGGAGGTAAGGCGCGATGGATTCGCGCATATTGTTGGCCGGGAGGAAGGCATTGCCGTTGCGGGTGCGCAGGCGATAGAATAGTTTTTCGAAGAACTTATTTTTTATGGGTTGGTATACAACGAGGATCTTATAGTCCGTGAGCCCGGTGAGGACGAGCTGGCCCCATTCCCAGTTGAATGTGTGGCCGAGATGTAACTGGCAGCTGCGGCCTGTTGCGTGGAGCTCGTCCAGCACGCTGGTGTCCATGGTAAATCGCTTCTTCAGGAACTTATCGCCGGCAGATAATAATTTTATTACTTCAATAAAAGAGTCGATGAAGTTGCGGTAAAATTTTTTGGCGATGCGGGTGCGTTCTGCTTCAGTCATGTCGGGAAATGCGATCTGAAGATTGGCCATCACCACTTTTTTCCGATAGCCAAAGCCATAGTATACCAGGCCGTATATGCCGTCGGATAGAAGGTATAGGATGCGCATGGGGAGGAGGGAGACAAGATATAGCAGGCTATAGAAGAAATAATACATTGGCTTTAAGCGGGATTACCTCACTAAAGGTAACGGTATCAGGTCGCTGGTAGTACGGGGGTTGGTGTTAAATCTATCCACAATTTGTGATATTCGTCCTTCCAGGGCAGTTTCCACCGGCGATGGCTCCACAGCCAGAGGTCCGGGGCCTGGCGGATGGCGTCTTCGAGCATACGGCAATAGCGCCGGGTGAGCTCGCCTTCCGGGAGTTCTGCGGGATGGTCGGACAGGGTGGTGAGGAATACGCGGTAATGGCCTCTTTTGGTTTTGTAGAATTTTACGAAGACCGACGGTATGTCCGCGATCCGGGCTCCCCGTTCCGGTCCCCGTACGAAGGGGGTGGGTTGTCCGAAGAAATTCAGCCAGTAGGATTGGTCGGGGGCGCCGGGCGCCTGGTCGGCTACCAGGGTAAGCAGGTATTGGGTATTGCGGTAGGGAATGATGGCGCGCTGCATACGGGTGGCGGGCAGAAGGATGGTGCCCGTGCGTCCCCTGAGATGGAGGAAAAGGCGCTCGAAAATCCTATTCTCCAGGGGCATGTAGGCGACTATAAAGGGATACCTGTGGAGAAGAGGAAAGGCGATGTTGGCAAGCTCCCAGTTGAAGGTATGCCCAAGGTGCAGCTGGCATTTCCGGCCTGCGTCATAGAAATTATCCAGCAGCTCCGGATTGTCGATGGCGAAGTGTTCTTTTATAAATCTTTTGCTGGCCGAAAGGAGCTTGATGGTCTCGATAAAGTTGTCTACAAAGCTGCGGCAGAATTTTTTCCCGATGCGGGCGATCTCCGCTTCAGGCTTTTCGGGAAAGGCTCTTTTCAGGTTGTCCCTTATCACCTTCCGTCTGTAGCCGATGATATGGTACAGCAGGAATGCCAGGGCGTCGGACAGCAGGTAGAGCAGCCACATGGGCAATAGGGATAGCAGGTATAACAGGCCATAAACTACATAATACATACGCGTACGATCTATGTATTAACCCAATTTTTCGCCTCTTGTTCGACGTGGTGAAGGTCAATTTTTACATGGAACTTATTGCGGAGATGTCTTGCCAGCGCATCCGCGGCGTAAACGCTCCGGTGCTGGCCGCCTGTGCAGCCGAAGTTTATGGACAGGCTGTCGAAGTCCCGTCTGATATAGTCTTCGACGGCGATGTCGACGATGTTGTAGATGCCGTTGAGGAATTCCGGCATCCGTGTCTGCTGTTCCAGGAAATCCTTTACCGGCTTGTCCCTTCCGGTGAGGGGTTTGAATTCCGCCATGCGACCAGGATTCAGGATACCCCGGCAGTCGAATACGAAGCCTCCGCCGTTGCCGCTGGGGTCCGGGGGGATGCCTTTACGATAGGAAAAACTGTTGATATGCACTACCAGCGGGGTTTGATCATTCGCGCGCAGTGGTTCGAAGCGATGGATGACTTCTTCTTCCACCATCAGGCCCAGCAGCCGCTCGAATTCGGGCATGACGATGCCTACCTGTTTGTTGTAGAGGAACCATTTGAAATTGCGAAGGGCTAAAGGGATGCTGGTCAGAAAATGCGCCTTGCGTTCGAACAGCCCCCGGAAGCCATAGGCGCCCAGCACCTGCAGCAGGCGTATCAGCACATAGCCGTTGTACTGGCTGACAAAGCGCAGCCGGTCTATTTTTTTATTCAGCAGCTCTTCTACATAGTCCATATAATGTTCCAGCAGGCTGTTCTTCCATTCATCCGGCAGCTCGGCCTTGGCCTGCCACAACATGGAAGCCACATCGTATTGAAGGGCGCCTTTCATTCCTCCCTGGAAGTCGATAAAATATGTCTGCTCGTCCCGGATAAGGATATTCCTGCTCTGGAAGTCCCGGAACATAAAATATTTATGGTCCACATGGGTGAGATAGGTGCTTAGCGCTTCAAAGTCATCTATGAGCTTTTCCTTGTCATAGGGTATCTGCAGGGTGTCTAAAAAATAGTATTTGAAATAGAGCAGGTCGCTGAGGATGGCCTGTTTGCCGAACTCCCTGGAAGTGATGGACCAGCTGTAATCCAGTCCTTCGTCGCCCAGGATCTGCAGGCTGGCCAGCGCCTTCAGGCTCTTTCTGAACAGCTCATAGACATATTCGTTGTGCCCGTGCTTCTCCAGCTCATTGAGCAGGGAAGTGTCTCCAAAGTCCTGCTGCAGATAGATCGTGTAGGGTTCGTTGACGAAGTAGATCTCGGGAACGGGACAGCCATGGCTCCGGAAATGACGGCTGAAATGGACGAAGGTGCGGTTTTCCCGTACATTGTCGTTATATGTGGCGATATAGGATCTTTCGGCCGTGCGGATACGAAAATATATCCTGTTGCTGCCTGATTGAGGGATCTTTTCCAGCCCGGTGATGGGGGAAGGATCGTAGGTTTGAAATAATGCCCGGATGTCTTCTATAATAGTCGTCATAATAGTTTTCTGGGGCGTAAAAGTAAGTTATTAGAATGAACCAAAGGTTCGTTGTCCGAAGGACAGACAAAGATTTACGACGAAAAACCATTGTTGAGGCTACTGGCTCAGGCCTCCGGCCTGCTGGGTGCTGACCCGTCGGCTCTCATCCTCGTCTCCCGTCTTGTGCTGGCGGGCTGCCTTGACCTGGGTATTCCCAAAACGCCAGGTGAAATAGAGCTTTAGCTGGCGGCTTTCAAAGGTGCCGGTGACACGAAGGTATTGACCGGCAAAATCGCTGATGCCTGTCCAGTGCAGGGTATGAAAGATATCGCTGATGGAGGCTTTTACCGTCCCGTTGCCTTTTAGAATTGTCTTTGACAAGCCCCCGTCCAGGCTGCCGAGGGACTTTGTCTTGAAAGTACCCTGCCAGACCGAGGGCGAGTTCCAGAAGCCGCTGAGCTCTGCTGTCCAGCCTTTTCCCAGGCGGGCTGTTTGCTGTGCATAGAGATTGCAGGCAAAGACATTTACGTTGACCGTCCTGCCCACTCCAAAATTCGCCTTGTAGATGCTGTAATAGGTGTTTAGGTTGGCGAACAGGCTGTACCATTTGTATTGGAACGGGTAGCTGATGTTGAGGCTGGTGATATCCTGCGTGGCCAGGTTCTTTTTGGTGAGAAAGGCCTTTGACTTTTCGGTGGTATCCACTATCTGGGTGAATACGTCCCTGACATGGCTGTAATTCAGCGTGGTGGTCAGCTTGAGCTTATACATGTACGTGAGGCCGATGCTGTTGGTGTATTGGGGTCTCAGCAAGGTATTGCCTTTCTGGTAGGTGTAATCATCCAGCCGGAACTCGAAGGGGTTCAGGTCCTGGTATGCTGGCCGGTCGATTCGCCGACTATAGTTCAGGGTCCATTGTTTCATCGGGTCCTTATTATATGTGATGGCCCCGCTGGGAAACAGGTCGGTGTAGTCACGGTGGATGAGGGAGTCATAAGTGATATAGCCACCGCCGCCGCTGGAATAACCCGTGGACTCTCCGTTGGAATGCGTATTCTCCACTCTTAGTCCCGCCTGGAATACCCAGCTTTTTAAGGTCCGGTTGTAATTGACATAGCCTGCATTGACATGTTCCTTGTATTTGAAATCATTGCTATGCAGGGTGTCCATCCACTTCTCCTCATAGGAGGGTGAGACGTTGTATTGTTCGAAGTCATTTTTTGTCATGATGTAAGAGAGCTTAAAGCCCAGGCCCAGCTTGCCTTTTGCAAAGTTCTGCTCATAGTCCGCCTTGATGCTGTAGATGCTGATATCGCTGGGGGATAGCATGTTGTATATAATGGTGTCTGAAGGCCGGCTGTCCTTGGAATAATCGTATACATTGGGCTGGAGCTGGTTGCTTCTGATCCTGTACAACCCGTAGTCGGCATCTACATTCAGCTCGTGGCCGCTGGTGTCGGCAAATTTATAATTGAGGTTAAGGCTGCCGTTGTCTCTCCTACCCGTGCCTGTATTGTTGGCCGCCAGCGTGCGGTAGAGGGTTCCGGTGGGGATATAGGAAATAGGCGTATTGCTGCTGGTGGTAGTCGTGTTGCCGGTGAAGCTCCCGCTGAGGATGATGCCAAGGGTGCTTCTTTGCGTGACGAAATAATCCAGCCCGGCCTTGAAATTGTGGGTATTGGCGGCCATCATGACGATGGAGCGCTGATCGAAAAGGGTATCCAGCTGCTGCCGATACAACTGGCTTTGATACCGCACGGGATTGTGGTTATAGCTGTAGTTGGCAAAGACATTGATGTTCCTGTTCCGGTGGTTGAGCGAGAAGCCTCCGTTGTATTTGGAATAAAAGCCCTGGTTGAAGCCAGCGTTGATCGTCCCGTTGGTGCCAAAGGCTTTGTTCTTTTTCAGCCGGATATTAATAATGCCCGCATTGCCCGCCGCATCGTATTTGGCGGATGGGTTGCTGATGATCTCGATGGATTCGATGGAGGAGGACTGAATGGTCTTCAGGTATTCCGCCAGGTCATTGCCGGAAAGAGGGGTTGGTCTACCGTCAATATACACTTGTACTCCATTCTTGCCGCTGAGGCTCAGATTATTATCCTTATCCACCAGGACGCCCGGAGATTTTCGCAATAGCTCGAGGGCATCCTGTCCTACAGCGTTTATGCTGCCTTCGACATTGAGAACGATCTTATCGGCCCTGACTTCCACGACGGGCTTGCGGGAGGTGACTACTACCTCTTTCAGGTCCGATGCTACTTTGGAGAGAGTAATGACAGGCGCGGTGATGACGCTTTCTCCTGATAGTTGGAATGTGGGGGTGTTACGGGGCGTGTAGCCTACGTGTGAAATATCGATAAAATAGCTTCCAGAGGGGATGTCATAGAAGGTGTATTTTCCTGCTGCGTCTGTAACGCTTAATTTTACGATGGAGGAGTCTTTTGTCTTTTTGAGCGCTATTGACGAAGCCGATATTGGCTTGCCGTGATCATCCTGTGTTATGCCATTGATCCGCTGGGCGAGAAGCGTCCCGGGCAGGCAAATGACAGTCAATAGCAATAAGGTTGTTCTCATGTTGAAGGCAGTTTGTCGGTAGATATGCAGGAACGATCTGCCGCAAGTTATGTTTTATTCTTTAGTAGTTGAGCTAGGGAAAATACTTAGTGGACAGGGATAAAAACAGGCTATCTTTACCGGGACCGCCAAGGGTGGTTCGTCCGATAGGACAGATATAAGCGATATACCGGGCAATGGATTATATCAGGGAATATAAAAGCTTCATCAATAGTCATAAGCTCAGTGGCGCCGTCCGGATCGTGGCGGGTATCACACTTCCTGCCCTTTTGCTCGGCTATTTCAACAATCTCCCGACTGGTATAGCCGTCAGTCTTGGGGCTATGTGCGTAGGCAATACGGATAATCCCGGTCCTATACATCACCGCCGCAATGGGATGATCGCCTGTGTGATCATCATCTTCGTCGTCAGCCTGCTGACGGGTCTTGTGGCGGGCTCCCGTCTGCTGACAGGGGTGCTGGTGTTTGTGTTTTGCTTTGTCTTTTCGATGATGGGGGTCTATGGCGCCCGGGCCAGTTCTATTGGCGTCAATGCTTTGCTCGTCATGGTGTTGAGCATCGACAGGCCCCTGCCCGGCTGGGAGAGCGTTGTCAATGCCCTTTATATACTGGCAGGAGGCGTCTGGTATACGGTGCTAAGTTTGCTGCTATACAGCTTCCGGCCATACAAGCTGGTGCAACAGGCGATGGGTGAATGTGTGGAGGCGACGGCTGATTATCTCAGGGTCAAGGCGTCGTTCTATGGGCGGCATCCGGATTTTGATAAGAGCTACCGGCAGCTGGTAGAGCTCCAGGTCGACCTGCATGAAAAGCAGGAGCTGTTGCGGGAACTGTTGTTCAAAGGCCGGAACATCGTCCGCGAGTCTACTCATCGGGGCCGGGTGCTGACGATGATATTCCTGGATATTGTCGACCTTTTCGAGCGGGTGATGACCTCTCAGCAGGACTATCCCATGTTGCATGAGACTTTCGATGACAGTGGATTGCTGGAAGAATTCCAGCGGCTGATATTGGAAATGGCGGTGGAGCTGGATGAGATAGGGATTGCCATAAAGGCCGGCAAGCCATCGGTGGAGACTACTCATCTGCCCAATCGTATCCGGCGGCTTCGCGAGTCCTTTGTTCAATACCGGGACCTGCACCGGACGGCGGAGAATGTGGAGGCTTTTATCGGTCTGCGGCAGATACTGGAGAGCATCGAGGACATTGGGGACAGGCTGCATACATTGCATGGCTATACCACCTATGACCGTCATCTGAGTAAGAATGCCCATCCTCCGGTGGATTACGAGCTGTTCATCTCTCACCAGGATGTCGACAGGAAACTGGTGTTTGAAAACCTCAGTCTCCGGAGCAATATTTTCCGGCATTCCCTTCGGATGGGGATTGCCACTATCATCGGATATATCATTCCCAGTATTATTGGCGCTATCATCCCCGGGTGGGGCGCCATTGGGCATGGGTATTGGATATTGCTGACCATTATTGTCATTATAAAGCCGGCTTACACGCTGACCAAGCGGAGGAATTTCCAGCGGCTGATGGGAACCCTGGCGGGGGGGCTGGCGGGTTTGCTGATACTGTATTTTATTAAGGACAGGAATGTGCTGTTTGTATTGATGATCTTCTTTATGATCGGCACCTATGTTTTTATCCGGACGAATTATCTGATCTGCGTGACGTTGACGACGCCCTATGTGCTGTTGCTGTTCCATTTGTTGTATCCCACCGACTTTAAGGCCATTCTTACGGACAGGGTTATCGATACCGCCATTGGGTCGGCTATCGCCTTTGTCGCCAATATATTTATCGTGCCGTCATGGGAGAGGGAGCAGATCGGCGACTATATGGTGAAGATCATCGAGGCCAATGCCGCTTATTTCAGGGATGTTGCCGGCGCGTTCCTCGGACAGCCCGTGGGAGTGACGCAGTATAAGCTGTCGCGTAAGAAGGCGTTTGTAGCGTTGGCCAATCTCACTGATGCGTTTGGGAGGATCTTATCGGAGCCTAAGGGAAGAGGGCAGGATCAGTCGGGGAGGATGCATCAGTTTGTCGTATCCAATCATATGTTGACATCGCATGTTGCGACTTTAGCTTATTATGGGTCGCCTGCTACGCAGGCTGATACCTTGGCCTACCGGCCTGTAGTCGAGGAGATAGAGGCAAGGCTGGAGAAAACAACCTTGTGGTTAAAGGGGGAGGCGGCTGTTGGGGAGGATATTACGTCTGTGGCGCCGGCCTCTGCGAGGGAGGGTCTTCGGATGTTGAATGACAGGATGAATGGGCTGGTGGAAAGGCGCAAGGCGGAGCTGGATCAGGGCACGACGGAGAGTGCGACGCGCAGGCAGCTGTCGGCGTTCAAGCCCATTGTAGATCAGTTCAATTTTATCGACAAGGTGAGTGTCAATATAGAAAAGCTCAGTAAAGAGCTGGGCGGGGGCAAGGGGTGAGCTTTTTAAGCCTTTGGCCGACCCCAGATCAATTGACGCTGCCCAACATCTCGCGGATCTTCATGACCAGCTCGGTCTTTGTGATGGGTACGCCCATGATCTTGTTATAGGCTTTGGCATCCACGAAGTATTTATCGCGTATGATCTTGATGAGCTGACCATTGTTGATCTCCGGGATCAGCACCTGGCGGAAATTTTTCAGGATCTCTCCCAGATTTTTCGGGAATGGCCGCAGGTGGCGGAGGTGTGCGTGTGCGACGGCATAGCCTTCGTGCTGGAGTTCGGCGACGGCGCTTTTGATGGCGCCGTAGGTGCTGCCCCAGCCAAGGACGAGCAATTCGCCTTTTTCGGGGCCGCTGTCCAGCTTTTGGGCAGGGATGTAGTCGGCAATCTTTTCTACCTTCTCTTCACGGATCTTTACCATCAGCTGGTGGTTCTCCGGATCGTAGCTTACGTTGCCGGTGATGTTTTGTTTTTCGAGACCGCCGATGCGATGTTCCAGGCCGGGGGTGCCGGGGATGGCCCAGGGTCTTACCAGCTTTTCATCCCGGAGATAGGGCTGGAATTTCTCTTCGCCATGTCCCAGCTCCGTCTTGAATTTCACTTCTATGGGGAGGAGGTCTTCAGTCTTTGGGAATTTCCAGGGTTCGGCGCCGTTGGCGATATATCCGTCGCTGAGGAAGATGACGGGGGTCATATGTTGTATGGCGATCCGGGCCGCCTCGTATACGGCATCGAAACAATCGCTTGGGGTGGAGGCGGCGACGACGGGCATGGGACATTCTCCGTTGCGGCCATAGTAAGCCTGGAGCAGATCGCTTTGTTCTGTTTTGGTGGGAAGTCCGGTGGAAGGTCCTCCTCTTTGTACGTCGACGATGAGCAGGGGGATCTCCAATATGACGGCCAGTCCCATGGCTTCGGCCTTTAAGGCCATACCGGGTCCTGAGGTGGTGGTGACACCCAGGGCGCCGCCGTAGGCGGCCCCGATGGCGGAGGTGATACCGGCAATTTCATCCTCTGCCTGGAAGGTGCGAACGCCAAATGCTTTATGGCGGCTGAGCTCATGCAAAATGTCCGAGGCGGGGGTGATGGGATAGGAGCCCAGGAACAGGGATAGTCCGCTGGTCTGGCTGGCGGCGATGAGGCCATAGGCCAGGGCCTGGTTGCCCATGATGGAGCGGTAAACGCCGGGGGCCATTTTTGCCTTTTCCACGCGGTAGGTGGTGGTAAAGGTCTCCGTTGTGTCGCCGAAATTATAGCCGGCCCTCAGGGCTCTGAGATTGCTTTCCAGTATCTCCGCCTTTTTTCCAAATTTATCCTGGAGGAACTGGATGGTGCTGTTCATATCCCGATTGTACATCCAATACAGGAATCCGAGGACGAACATATTTTTTGCCCTGTCCTTTTCCTTGGTGCCCAGGGTAATATCCTTCAGTGCTTCGCGGGTCATTTTCGTCACATCCATCCGGATGACGTCGTAGCTTTCAAGGCTATTGTCTTCCAATGGATTGATGCCATCGGGATAATTGGCCAAACGGAGATTTTTCGTGTCGAAGCCTTCTGTATTGACGATGATCTTGCCTCCCTTTTTCAGGCCTTTCAGGTTGGCTTTCAGGGCGGCGGCGTTCATGGCTACCAGGACGTCGCATTCATCGCCTGGGGTAAATACCTGGTCGCTGGAAAACCGGAGCTGATAGCCGCTGACGCCGGGAAGGGTGCCCTGTGGGGCGCGTATCTCGGCCGGGAAGTCGGGAAAAGTGGCAAGGTCGATGCCCATGAGGGCAGTATTGTTCGTAAACTGACTACCGGTGAGCTGCATGCCGTCCCCGGAGTCACCCGCGAATTTTATGACCACATCCTGGAGAAGTTCTTCTTTACGATTCATCCCACAAAGGTAAGATAAGAAATGTCACGGAAAAGGACATTTCGTTGAGTGGATTTTCGGCGGGAAGACGGGGACGGGCCTGCCGAGGACGAGGCGAGGCGCCGAAGACATGGCGACGTCCGATGCCATCTCTTACTCGTAGCGCAATGCTTCGATGGGGTCCAGCCGGCTGGCTTTCAGGGCCGGATAATAGCCGAAGAAGACGCCCGTGATGGCGCAGACCAGGAAGGATAGCACGATGGACGATTCGGAAATAAGGGTGGGCCAGTGCAATAGGGCGGTGATCAACAGGGAAGATACTATTCCCAGTCCGATGCCGATGAGCCCGCCCGTCACGCTGATGACGATGGCCTCTATGAGGAACTGCATGAGGATGTCGATGCCGCGGGCGCCGATGGACATGCGGAGCCCTATTTCCTTTGTACGTTCAGTTACAGACACATACATGATGTTCATGATGCCGATGCCCCCGATGACGAGGGAAATACCGGCGATGGCTGTCAGCAGGACGGTGAGCAGCTGGCTGGTGGAGTTCAGAGTATTGAGCAGCTCCTGCATGGTCCGGATGGAGAAATCGTCGTCTTCGTCGGAGCGTAGCCGGTGCGAGGCGCGGAGGATCCCGGAAATCTCTTTGGTGGCCGTGTCCGAAGTGGCTTCGCTGGTGGAAGAGGCATAGATGCTTTGAAAATAAATAGTGGCCAGTATCCTTTTCTGCACGGTGGTATAGGGGGCGAGGATGACGTCGTCCTGGTCCTGTCCAAAGCTGCTGACGCCCTTGACGTTGAGCACTCCGATGACGGTGAATGGTATCTTGCCAAACCGGATGACCTTTCCGATGGGATTGACGCCGGGATCGAAGAGATTGTTGATGACCGTCTGTCCCAGGATGCAGACTTTTGCCGCCTCGGCTACATTCTGATCGGAGAAGATAATACCATCCCGCAGGGTGAGCTTGCGAATGTCAAAGTACTCCGGGGCGACGCCTTGCAGCTGGGTGGGCCAGTTCTTTGCTCCATTGATGGCCTGTCCATTGGTAGAGGATACGGGCGATACGGCGTCGACGAACTGGCTTTTTCGCTGTATGGCTTTTACGTCGGGGAGCGTCAATGTCTGCAGACTGCTGGCCCCCAGGCGTACGCCGCCGGGCATTCCCATATTGTTGCTGGCCGGCTGCACTGTGATCATATTGGATCCCATGGAGGACAGCTGTTCGTGGATGCTTTGTTTGCTGCCCTGTCCGATGGCCACCATGGCGATAACTGCCGCCACACCGATGATGATGCCCAGCATGGTGAGAAAGGCGCGCAGCTTGTTGCGTTGCAAGGCCCGTAATGCCACACGTATGAGATTCAATGGATGCATAGTACGATATTAATAATCGTCCGATACGGGCAGCGACGCCAGCGCCTCCCGGGCCGAACGGACATTTTCGTTTTTAAAGTCTTTCTGCACTTTTCCATCCCGCAGCATGACGGTGCGGCCGCTGAAGGCGGCGATGTCCGGCTCGTGTGTTACAAATACGATGGTTTTGCCGTGCTGCTGGTTCAGCTCCTGGAGAAGGGCCATGATCTCGTAGCTGGTGCGTGTATCCAGGTTACCCGTGGCTTCGTCGGCCAGGATCATCACCGGCTCGTTCACCAGGGCTCTGGCGATGGCCACGCGCTGTTGCTGTCCTCCCGACAGCTGGTTGGGCAAGTGGTCCAGCCTGTCCGCCAGCTTGACGGATTCAAGGGCCTTTATCGCCCTCTCCCTTCGCTGTGTCGCGCTGACCGATGCGTTATAAAAAAGAGGCAGCTCTACATTTTCCAGTGCGCTGGTACGGGGCAGGAGATTATAGGCCTGGAATACGAAGCCTATCTTTCTGTTGCGCAGACGGGCCAGCTCATTGCGGGATAAGGAGCCGACATTGACGCCGTCCAGCATGTAGACGCCATCCGTGGGTTTGTCAAGGCAGCCCAGCGTATTCAGCAGAGTGGTCTTGCCCGAGCCGCTGCTTCCCATAATGGTGACAAATTCGCCCGGATTGACGTCGAAGGTCACTCCTTTCAGCGCTCTGACGACTTCCGTGCCCATGTGGAATTCACGGCGGATATTCTGTATGGAGAGGATGGCGGTGCTCATCTTACGCCACGTCCTCCTGGACGCCTTGTTCTTTGCGGCAGGAATGGGCTCTTGGCGGCGGGAGAGGAGGCGCCTTTGACTACCTGCTCGACGCCCGTCACTACCACATCCGATGTCGTGAGCCCTTCCAATACCTGTACCTGTGTATCGTTGTTCAGACCTGTCCTTATCTTTCTCTGTACCAGAGTTGTGCTGTCCTGGAGGACCCAGACATGGGCGATCTCGGAAGCCTGTACCTGGCTGCTGTCTTTGACCTTGACGGCGGTGGTATCGCCCTTTCTGAACTTTTTGCTGCCTGTGATACTGTTGGGACTGTTACGAGGCCCCGTCGCCTGCGCGCCTTCTTTGCGTGCTCTTCGACCCCTTCCGCTGGTGGTGTCATAGACGATCCTGTACTTCTCGCCCAGGACAGCGGAATCCGGCTGGAATTGGAGGGCCTTGGCAGAGATGAGCAGAGCGCTGTCGACCTCCTTCGTATAGATTGTCACGTTAGCCGTCATGCCCGGCTTTAGTTTCTGATCGTCGTTGGGCGCATTTATAATGGTGGTGTAGGTGACTACGTTGGCCGAGGTCACAGGTTTCAGCCTTATCTCTTCCACCGAGCCCTGGAAGACATTGTCCAAAAATGCATCAACGGTAAATGTCACCCGCTGACCATGTGCGACGTTGCCGATATCCGCCTCGTCTACATTGGCCTGTACCTGCATCTTCGTAATATCTTTGGCGATGGTGAAGAAAGTTGGGGTGTTGAAGCTGGCGGCCACGGTCTGACCCACGCTGATGTTACGGGTGAGCACTACCCCATCCATCGGAGAATAGATATCCGTATAGGAAAGGTTTTTTTCGGAGGACGCCAGCTGCGCCTTTGCATTTTCCACCTGTGCTTTTGCATTGTTCAGCGTATAGGTGGCGTTGTCATAATCTGCTTTGGAGATAGCGCCCGTCTTGTACAGCAGTTCCTGCCGTCCAAAATTGGACTGCTGGTAGGTGAGCTGGCTTTGTGCGGACTGAAGGGAGGCCTTGTTCTGATCCACCTGGGCAAGGAAGAGGGATTTATCCAGCTGTGCCAGCAGCTGGCCTTTTTTTACTCTGTCGTTGAAGTCGGTATAGAGGGCTTTGATGATGCCGGACACCTGTGAGCCGACGGTGACGGTATCGGTGGGCTGAATATTTCCTGTAGCCGTCACGCTTTGGGAGATATAGCCTATCTGGGGGCTTTCCGTCTGCAGGGCCACGGGCGCTTCTTTTTTCCGGAAGAAGAAGAACCAGACTGCCGCTGCCGCGACGAGAAGTACAATGATAATGATGACGCCTTTTTTACTCACGTTCATAATTGATATTTTCAGTGTGTTCGTGCTTCTTCGAGGTCATGTTTATAATTTTATCGGCACTCCCCTGTAAAAGTCATAGATCCGGATGGTGAGCGCTGCATTGTATTTTGCCTGTACGTATTGTTGATAGGCTTGTGTATATAGATTTTTCTGTATCAGGTAATCCACGGTGGCGATAGCGCCGACCTTCAATTGCTCGCCTGCGATGCGGTAGCTTTCTTTGGTAGCCGTCAGCTGTTCCACCGATGCGTCATACTGGCCCTGTGCGTTGATCACGTTCACATATGCCTGTTCCACCGTGAGACTAAGATTATTGCGGGTGTTCTTTTGGTCCAGCTGGGCTTGTTCGATCTGTATTTTCGCCTTTTCCACTCCTGTGCGGGCTACCCTTCGGGTGAAAATAGGAACGGACAAAGAGAGCCCTATCTGCTGATAAAAGTTGTTGTCCAGCTGTTTGAGAATGGAGGGGTCTCCGCCCGAATGGCTGGTAGCAATGGCGCCGCTGGCGCTGAGGGTAGGCATGTAGGCGGACCTTGCCAGCTGAAGATCGGCGCGTGCTATATCCAGGTTTTTATCTGCGATCTTTACTTCCGGCCTGATATCCAGGGCTTGTTGCTGTACTTCCGGAAGATTGGGCACCAGCTCCTTTGTGATCAGCGTATCGGGTTCCTGTACATCGAAGTCGATGGCGGAAGGCAGCTGCAATAGCTGTTTCAGACTGATGACATACTGACGGTGTGTATTTTGAGCGGTGACGAGGGAGTATTTATCGTTGGCATACTGGGCCTGTAATTGCACGAGGTCCTTGAGGGCGATGGAGCCGGCGTCGTATTTCTGCTGGGCCTGTTTGACCTGCTGACTGGAAGTGTTGACGAGATCCTGGAGATAAATGATATTTTCCTTGGCCAGTAGGATATTGAGAAATCCCTGGGTGACGGTCAAGGTAAGATCATTCTCCTGCTGGAGGATATCCAATTTTGCCGTCTCTGTCAGCAGCTGTTTTTCCCGGACATTATTTCGGATATAGCCGCCCTGGTATAGGGTAACGCCGGAGCTTACCCCATAACTACCGCTCCCGGTGACCTTTCTGCCGCTATAGCCTCCTGTTCCGTTGGGCTGTTTTTGGAAAGAGAGCCCTTCCGATGCTGTGCCTGTGAGATTGGGTTGGTTGGCGGCCCTGGCCTGCAGCAGGTCCTGTTCCGCGGAGCGCTGGCTGAGGCGGAAAGTATTGATGGTGATATTGTTTCGGATGGCGTAGTCCAGGCAGTTTTGCAGGTTCCATTTGGCAGGCAGGTTTTGTAAGGCCGTATCGGTTATGCCTGTCTGTGCCTTAACCAGAGGGGTAACAGACAAAAAGATAAGAAAGCATAGGAAAGCCTGCCTCTGTTGGCGCATATGGAGGGGTTTGGTGACAGGGTGGGGTGAGCAAAGGACAGGCCAGAACGGTGTGTCATTCACCCGCTGGTCATAAATATAGGTTATTTAGGGATTTACATCGGTGGATGGTAAGGGCTTATATATGATACCCTGCCTGTGGACCCTTTTTTTGCGGTGATGCTATTTTTATCAAACTATTTTTTATGGCAAAGCTTACAGGTAAAAAGGTTGCCATTCTTACGGAGAATGGCTTTTAGGAAGTAGAGCTTACGAGTCCCAAAAAAGCTTTGGAGGAAGCCGGCGCGGAGGTAAAGATCGTCAGCCCTCAAAAGGGAAAAGTGAAGGCATGGGATCATGATCACTGGTCGATAGAGCTGCCGGTGGATGTGCAGCTGGACAATGCGCAGGCGGAGGACTATGATGCGCTGATGCCTCCGGGAGGGGTAATGAACATGGACCAACTCCGGCAGAACGATATCTAATGTCTGGCCTTCGGCCAACGAACCTTCAGTTCGTTCTGGCTGTGGAATTTGCGCAACAGTTCCTGGAAACGGGCAAACCCGTAGCTGCCATCTGTCATGGGCCGCAGCGGCTGATAGAGACGGGCTGATAGACCGGGCCTGGCGGCCGATGGTGCGGGCTGGCCATTTTGGATGCCTGTAGCTGGTGACAAATGCGTGCCAGTGGGGTGATCTCGTCAGAGCGATGTTCGTCCTGCCCGGAGTATGGTTTTATGCGGGAAATTACTAACTTTATTAGTATGAACAGAAGTGGAGCGGCGGATCTTCCCTTACATTATGGCTATGTTCCCCAATGGCTGGCGGAGCGTATGGCAAAGCTGGGCCTTGCTATTACCGAGACGCTGGTAATGGACTATGGCAGGACGGAAGTCATTCGCCGTCTGAGCGATCCCTTCTGGTTTCAGAGCCTGGGCGCCGTTATGGGTATGGACTGGCATTCTTCCGGCGTCACTACTTCCGTAATGGGGGCTTTGAAGCGGGCTATCAATCCTCATTCCCGTGAGCTGGGTATTTATATCTGTGGAGGTAAGGGGAAATTTTCCCGGCAGGCGCCGGAAGAGATCAGGAGTGTCTGCGACAGTACGGGGCTGAATGGGGATGAGCTTGTACGTTGCAGTAAGCTGAGCGCCAAGGTTGACAACACAGCTGTGCAAGACGGATTTCAGCTGTACACCCACAATTTTATTCTTACCAGCGAAGGGCAATGGACGGTGATCCAGCAGGGAATGAGCGATGGGTATTCCATGGCGCGACGTTATCATTGGCATTCCGCGGATCTTTCGTCTTTTGTCAGTGCGCCACATACGGCTGTATGCGGGGTCAACCAGGGTATGATCCTCAACATGACAGACAGTGAGGCCCGTCCTGCGCAGGAAGGGGTTCTAACCATCAGCAAGGAGAAGCCCGAGCTCATGATGCGGGATATACAACAGCTGGTCATGCCTTCTCACCATGACATACGTACGGAGAACGTGGACCTGAAAAGACTGGGGGCGATTTTATGGCTGGCCCATGAAAAACAACCGTCGGACTTTGAGGAATTATTGTTATTGGAGGGGGTGGGTCCGCGTACCTTGCAGTCGCTGGCCCTGGTCAGCGAAGTGATACATGGGACTCCGTCAAGATTTCGCGATCCGGCCCGGTTTGCGTTTGCCCATGGGGGGAAGGATGGTCACCCTTTCCCTGTGCCCATCAAAGTATACGATGAGACCATCGGCATTTTACAAACTGCCGTACAGAAGGCAAAAGTGGGGCAGACGGATAAAAAGGAAGCCATTCGCCAGCTGAGCGAGCTGGCCCGCAAGGCGGAAAAAGATTTTACGCCAACAGGTGGACTGGATCAACTGATAGAAAAAGAAAGGAACGAGTCCTGGAAATATGGGGGACGGACAGTATTTGGGAAGGCTACGCCTCCCAAACAACAGCAGCTACGGCTGTTTTAGATCAGCGGCTACGCCAGGGACCGGGACCATTCAATAGTTGAAGACCGGCCGTCACCGGTGATGCGGCCAGTCCTAATTGAAAGGCGGAGTCGGCGGCTTCTTTTTCGGCTGCCTGGAAATTTTCAATCCCGGGTTTTTGGAAATCAATAGATTGGCCTTTTGTTCAGTAGCCTGAACGGATAGCCATTTAGACATGAGCTTTTTAAGCGCTTTGGCTTTTTCGGATTTTTCTTTAGGGGTGTCAAACATGATCAGAATACCTTTAACCTTATGCCCAAATGTAAGGTGTCATCCCTAACAGCAACGACCCCGCGTGCGGTCGTTTTTACACACTAATGGTTTTTTTTAGAATATACTCTTCCCAATATTTAGTGGGCGTTGTAGTTCTTTGACGGGCCTGGCTTTTGCACGCAGATATATAAAAATTTCCCTATGCCGGAAGGCCCTTCCATTGTCATTTTAAAGGAGCTGGTGCAGCCTTACAAAGGGAAGAAAATTTTGGAGGTCACCGGGAATACAAAGACCATCGACAAGGCGCCTCTGGGGGGTCAGAAAGTGGTTGACTTTAAGAGCTGGGGGAAGCATTTTCTCATCTGTCTGTCCAGGCAGACCATCCGAATACACTTCATGCTTTTTGGGTCTTACAGCATCGATGAACAGACTAAGCCAAATCCGCGTCTATGCCTGAAATTTGCAAAGGGCGCTCTTTATTTTTATGCCTGCTCGGTCAGGCTGTTGGAAGGACCTGCTGATGAGCTGTACGACTGGAGCGCGGATGTCATGAATGATGCGTGGGATCCACGCAAGGCCCGTAGAAAATTAAAGGCGGCGCCCGATATGCTGGTATGCGATGCTCTTTTGAGCCAGGAGATATTTGCCGGCGTGGGTAATATCATCAAGAATGAAGTGCTGTTCCGTATACGTGTCCATCCTGAGAGCCGGGTAGGCGCTCTGCCGTCCCGCAAATTGGGCGAGATGATAAAAGAGGCCAGGAATTATTCGTTCGACTTCCTCCGATGGAAGAAAGCGTTTGAATTGAGAAAGCACTGGCTGGCACATACGAAGAAGGTCTGTCCCCGGTGTCATATTCCTTTGGTTAAGGTCCAACATCTGGGGAAGGCAAAGAGACGGGCTTTTTTCTGCACTAATTGTCAGCTGCTGTATCAGTGATGTCTGGGGCCGGTGGGTAAGCCTGCCGGTGAACAATGAGCCTACCGGGGGCCGGGGAACCTTCTACATATTATAAGCGCCATAATAGGCGGCGCCCAGCAGAGCCATCTTGTCGTTGAGGATAGCATACACGGGGACCTTCTCGGAAAGATCATGCATACGGCCGTTGTTGTCGAAATTTTTTTCCCAGTTCTCGTTTTGTATCAGCGGTAATATCTTGGGGGGTATGCCTCCGCCCAGATAGAGCCCGCCTGTGGCCATCAGTTTCAGCACGAGGCTGGAGGCTTCTGTAGCGAGGTATCGTACGAAGAGGTCCATCACTTCCGCACAGACGGGGTCTTCTTTTTTCAAAGCTGCCTCGCTGACTACGGCGGCAAGATCTTCTGTTTCCATTCTTTTTGTCAGCCAGTCGGGTACTTTTTCATTTTTTGTCCCGGTACAGAATTTATAAAGGGTCTTGATACCCATTCCGGACACTACCCTTTCCCAACTGACGTGTCCGAACTGGGCCCGGAGGTATTTGAATATCTCTATGTCAATGTCGGTGCGTGGAGCGAAATCGCTGTGTCCGCCCTCTGTGGCAAAAGGATGATAGGATTTCCCATCCCAGAACAGCCCTGCTTCGCCCAGTCCTGTACCAGGGGCAAGGATGGCAATATTGCCTTCGGCGCCGGCTTCGCCCGAAGCAATGACGGCCAGTTCGTCGTCTTTCAGTCCTGCCAGTCCATAGGCGGTTGCTTCCAGGTCATTGATAAAAGAGACGGGACGTTTCAGGGATGCGCTCAGGGCCTCGCTGTCCAGCGTCCAGGAAAGATTGGTGAGTTTGCTTTTGCCGTGTAGAACGGGTCCCGCTACAGCAGCGCAGATCTGATCGGGCAGATTGCCGCCGGTGAAATCATGGATGATATCTTTAAGGGCTTTGTAGTCTTTGGAGGGATAGCGTTTTTCTTTCAGAATGGTGAACGTGCCTGCCTCCAGTCGGTATAATGCCATATTGGTCTTAGTGCCGCCGACGTCGCCGGCCAGCACGGTAACGGAGTATGTCTTGTCGTCAATGTCCTTATTAAATGCGATGGGGATCCTCGATGCCATGCTCATGGATTTTTACCTTCCTTGAATTGTCTCCCGGCCGGGACTATAAAGGTACGAATTGCCTCTGACAAAAGGTGGCGCATAGAGATTACATATTACGGCGGTATTGTCCCCCTACCTCGTATAGTGCGTGTGTGATCTCTCCCAGGCTGCAGTATTTTACGGTCTCCATCAGCTCGGCAAACAAATTGCCATTGGTGATAGCTGTCTGCTGGAGCTTTTTCAACATGGTTGCGCTATGGGCCTGGTTCCTCTTTCGGAAGGCGATCAGGTTTTGTATCTGCTGATCCTTTTCTTCCGTGGTGCTGCGAATGACCTCACCCGGCAATACAGTAGGGGAACCTTTTTTATTCAGGAAGGTATTGACGCCCACGATGGGAAACTCGCCGTTGTGTTTCATGCCTTCATAGTAAAGACTCTCCTCTTGTATCTTATTCCGCTGGTACATCCGCTCCATAGCGCCCAGTACGCCGCCGCGGTCCGTCAGTCTGTCGAACTCCGCCATCACGGCTTCTTCCACCAGGTCGGTGAGCTCTTCGATGGCAAAGCTGCCTTGTATGAAGTTCTCGGTTTTGGCGCTGCCGAGCTCCCTATTGATGATCAGCTGTATGGCCATGGCCCTTCGTACGCTTTCTTCCGTTGGTGTAGTGATGGCTTCGTCATAGGCATTCGTATGCAGGGAATTGCAATTGTCGTAAATGGCGTACAGGGCCTGCAAGGTGGTGCGTATATCGTTGAAGTCTATCTCCTGTGCGTGCAGGCTTCGTCCGGAGGTCTGAATATGGTATTTCAGCTTCTGGCTTCGGCTGTTGCCTTTATACAGGTGCTTGATGGCCTTGGCCCAGATCCGCCTGGCCACGCGACCGATGACGCTGTATTCCGGGTCCATCCCATTGCTGAAGAAAAATGAAAGGTTGGGGGCGAAGTCGTCGATGTCCATGCCCCTGGAAAGATAGTATTCCACATAGGTGAACCCGTTGGCCAGCGTAAAGGCCAGCTGGGTGACCGGATTGGCGCCGGCCTCGGCGATATGATAGCCGCTGATAGAGACGCTGTAGAAGTTACGTACATCCTTTTCGATGAAATATTCTTGTACGTCGCCCATTAATCTTAGTGCGAACTCGGTGCTGAAGATGCAGGTGTTCTGCGCCTGGTCCTCTTTCAATATATCGGCCTGTACGGTGCCTCGTACCTGTGAGAGGGCTTCGGCCTTTATTTTTTCATATACTTCTTTAGCCAGGACTTCATCTCCGCTGAGGCCAAGTAATTTTAGGCCGAGACCGTTATTGCCTTCCGGGAGGCGACCGGGATGAGATGGATTATAATATTGGGGCCGGATGAGGGTGCTATATTTTTTCTTTATGGCCTCGTTGGCCTGGGTCCAACCGCCGGTGTTATCCAGGTATTTTTCACAAGCCTGGTCGATGGCCGCATTCATAAAAAATGCGAGAAGGATCGGCGCCGGTCCGTTGATCGTCATGCTCACCGAGGTCCTGGGATCACAGAGATCGAAGCCGCTGTATAATTTTTTTGCGTCATCCACCGTGGCGATGCTGACTCCCGCATTGCCTACTTTGCCATAGATGTCGGGGCGTGGATCGGGGTCTTCGCCATAGAGGGTGACCGAGTCGAATGCCGTGCTGAGACGTTTGGCCGGCTGGTCAAAGGAGACGTAGTGGAATCGTTTGTTGGTCCGTTCGGGGCCGCCTTCGCCGGCGAACATGCGGGTTGGGTCTTCTTCCGAGCGTTTGAGGGGAAAGCTGCCGGCGGTGAAAGGATATTTCCCGGGGAAGTTCTCCTGTAATCTCCAGCGCAGGATATCGCCCCAGTCATGATAGCGGGGGACGGCGATCTTTGGCACTTTGAGATGGGAGAGCGATTCGCTGTACAGGGGTTGGCGGATGACCTTTTCGCGGACATGGTATTCGAAAAATTCCTTCTGGTAGCGGGCTTTTGTCCCTTCCCATTCGTCGATGAGCTTTTTACAAACGGGTAACAGCTGTTTTTCCAGCTGTTGCTTTTGTTCTTCCAGCGGTGTGATGGCGGGCGAATCTTTTGGAAGGTCTTTTAATACGCCGTCCAGCTTGTATAATTTGGAGGCAATGGTGGCCTGTTCATCTGTCAGCCGGTTGTATTCCCGTACCTGTCCGCTGATCTCCGAGAGATATCGGACCCTGGGGGCGGGGATAATGGTGGATTGTGGGGTGGTATCCTTTTGATGAGGATGTTGCGCGATGCGAGTGAAATTGTTCGCTCTTTTTTTATCGATAAGGGCCATCAGCTTTTCGAAGACCTCATTGACGCCTGTGTCGTTGAATTGCGAGGCGATGGTCCCTATTACCGGAAGATCGTCGTCCTTAGCGGTAAAGAGATTGTGATTCCTTTTGTATTGTTTCCGTATATCGTGAAGGGCGTCTTTGGCGCCTGCCTTGTCGAATTTATTCAGCACGACGAGGTCGGCGTAGTCGAGCATATTGATCTTTTCCAGCTGTGAGGCGGCGCCATATTCCGGGGTCATTACGTATATGCTGAGGTCGGTGTGGTCGAGGATGGAGGCGTCGCTTTGGCCTACTCCGGCGGATTCCAGGATAATGAGGTCATAGCCGGCGGTGCGGCAGATATCGAGGGCTTCCTGCACATGGGAGCTGAGGGCTTTGTCGCTGTCGCGGGTAGCGAGGCTGCGCATATAGGAGCGGGGGCCTGAGATGGCGTTCATACGAATGCGATCGCCGAGAAGTGCGCCTCCCGTCCGCCGCTTGGAGGGGTCGACGGAGATGACGGCGATGGTCTTGTCGGTGAAGGCGTTCAGATAACGTCTAACGAGCTCGTCTGTTACGGAGGATTTGCCGGCGCCGCCTGTGCCGGTGATGCCGACCACGAGAGGGATGCTGATGCTGATCGATGAACTTTTGTCGGGGACGGGGGAGGCTGTGGCCTGCCCGTTCTCGGCGTTGGAGATGGCCCGGGCTATTTTGCGGATATCCTTCCATTCCCCCAGCTTCATCTTTCCTTTGAATTGGGTGGAATTGCCATTGAGGGGGAAGTCGCATTGTTTTATTACGTCCTCGATCATCCCTTCCAGGCCCATCCTGCGTCCGTCATCGGGAGAATAGATGCGGGTGATGCCGTATTGATGCAGTTCGTGGATCTCCTGGGGGAGGATGGTGCCGCCGCCGCCGCCGAACAGTTTTATATGTCCGCAGCCATTCTCGTCGAGCAGGTCTTTTATGTATTTGAAGAATTCGAGGTGGCCGCCCTGATAGGAGGTGATGGCGATGCCCTGCACGTCCTCTTCAATGGCGCATTCCACGATCTCGGTTGCCGAGCGGTTGTGTCCCAGGTGGATGATCTCTGCCCCTTTGGTCTGCAACAGGCGACGCATGATGTTGATGGCGGCGTCATGACCGTCAAACAAGGCTGCGGCCGTCACGAGACGAACTTTATGCAAAGGGGTGTAACTCATTGGGTTAAGTTTGGCAATTGCACAAAGTTAATTCAAAAAAACTAATGACTGTTAGTTTTTATGGACGGAGAGGCCCTAAGGGATATTACCCCGAATGCTGCTTAAACCCAATCCTCTCCCGATCCTTTCCAGGCGCCTGAAAAAGTACTTTCGCCTTTACCTCGTCAAAGCTGATCAAATCATCTGTATCGCCCAATACTTCATCGATGAGCCCGTATTGCTTCGCCTCCAGCGCATTCATAAACCGGTCGCGGCGAAACATCTCCTCGATCTCCTCGCGGCTATGTCCGGAAAACTTTCCCATCAAATAAAAAGTCTGATCCTGAAGCCGCTCCTGCTCCTTGTATGCAATACGCACATCTTCCGTATACCCTTTGGCTCCGCCGCCGGTTGGGTGCATATGGATGGTGGCATGTGGTAGGGAATAACGTTGCCCTTTGTTGCCGGCCGTGAGGAGGAAGGTAGCCATGGAACCGCAGAAGCCCAGCGCCACCGTGGAGACGGGGGACTTTATCCTCCGCATCGTATCGTAGATCGCGAAACCGCCATAGACAATACCACCCGGACTGTGAAGATAAAGCATGATCGGCTGGTTACTCTCGCTGTCCAGGTAAAGGAGCTGCGCTACGACGAGGTTGGCGACGTGCTCGTCGATGGCTGTGCCAAGATAGACGATCCGCTCCTTCAGCAGCAGACTGTAGATGTCATAGGCTCCGCGTGTAGAACTGTCGATAACTGTTGGAATGATCATATCAGGCAAATATTTCTTTTAATTGACGGGCAAAGCCGTTATCGTTCAGCAATTGCCTATAGATATTCTCGAGACGGGACCGTTCACAGGCCCGGGCAAAGCGCAGGATCAGCCGATGGGCGATACGCTGCGCGTCCACTTTTTCGGCCAGCGAATGACTCATGATCATATCTGCTTCGAAGGCCCGTGTTTCTTCTTCGTCGAGCCGGCCCAGCAGATATCGGTCGATGAGGGCCGTTTCCTGTAGCTCATTTCGCATAGGTGTGTGCTTGCTTTATGTTCTCCCGGACTTTTTCCAGGCATTTATATTTCTGTACGGTGGCAGATCGCCTGCCATTGTACCCAAATTTGCCGGCTATCTCATCCATGGAGAAATGATCATAATAGAAGGCTTTTAATAGCTCCAGGCATTTCCGGCCGCTGAGAATGATTCCCTTCAGCAGGCTTTGCTCCTGTTCTTCCGCGTCGGTGTCCGGCACATCGGCAGGATGATATCCATCGGGGAGCGGTGATAACGACGCTTTGCCCCGGCTTCGAAGCCACATGATCCTGGCGATGCCCAATAAATAAGCTTTGGGTGTGGAATGAAGCTGCAGCGTGCCAGTCTTCTCTTTTTCCATATAGACCAGCAGCGCATCATGAAAGCTGTCTTTCGCCTCCTCGAGCGTACCTCCCATTCGCCGGACCATTCGGGCGAGATCCGGGAAGGTGTCCTTGTATAATGATAGAATGGCGTCTTCCTGAAGTTTGTTCATCGTATCCCTTTTTAAATAAGTGTCTAAAAAGGTAGAATGATCACCTCAAAAAACCAAAAAAAACAACATTTGTGAATTAAGGAAAAAGAAGCACTCTAAAAGGCGCTGTTTCCGAAAGTCTCCTTTAGCGGACTGGACGGGACAACTTTCGAACCTTTTTGTTAGAGACCTATTGAAAATCAAAGCGTTCATAAACATGTAAGTCATATTTATATATTCCCTTACATTCATTAATTATACTTGTAACTTAGAAGGTGATTGCCCGAATCCATGGGAATAATATCTTGCCATCTTTGCAAATAAAAGATTATCTTCCATAAGCTACAGATAAACTTCTACTGCTTTGTCAAAAGTAATGTTCAATAGCCTAGATCTTATTTTATGGAACCTAATGATGAACAATCAAATAAGCACACCCGGGATGGAGAGCCTCTTGGCCCTTTTTCCAGCATAAAATCGGATGATAACCAATTCGTGCCCAATGTAACTTGTGCTCTGAAAAATGGCGGAACACGCCCAGCAGGATATCGATATTGTTGGAAAGGCAAAATCATGCAGTGCGGCTCCGACGGAAAGTGGTTCGACACTAATATTGCCTGTTAAGCTTTATTTCTTAGAGGAAAGGTTGTAGTTTATTCAATACCTATAAATGTATTACGCGAGGCAAATCATATAACCAGCGGTGTGGTAGCGAGAAAAGAAAACCTAGCGGCTCAAGGGCAATATGATTTTAAATAAAGTGCCCACATTTTCTTTTGACACAACTGATATTTCGCCGCGATGGTTCGTGACAATTTTTTTACACAACGCCAAGCCGATACCAGTGCCTGCATAGCTATCCTGGCTATTCAACCGACGGAAAAGTAAAAATATTTCCTCTCCCAATTGTTGCTTAAATCCTATTCCATTATCCCTTATGCTTATTTCACAATAGGAATAATTAGGGTCTATATTTACATATGATGCCGCCTCTTCCAATTTAAGTATTTTAGAAGAAATCGTAATAACCGGCGTCACCCCTGTCTTCGCAAATTTTATGGCATTGCTGATTAAATTGAAAAATAACTGATTCATTTGAAACGGGATGGCATCGATTACAGGCAAAGGCTCCCGGTTAATAACAACACCTTTTTCGGCAATGAGCTGATCAAAATCACTTAGGACTTTGCTGAGGCATTTGTCAAGGTCCGTTTGTTCAAAAACCGCCTCGCTATGAAGTACCTTGGAGAAATTATGGAGTTCTTTGATAAGCGTGGACATACGTTCAGAAGAAACATTAATTTTATCTATCAGTACCTTAACCGGCTCCTGCAAGTCGTTGTAGTACTGTTCCTGAAGGGTAGTTGAAAATGTTCTTATCTTTCTAACCGGCTCCTGCAAGTCGTGTGAAGCTATATAAGCAAATTGTGCCAAATTCTCATTTGAAAGCTGGAGCGCGGTATTAGCTTCGTGCAGCGAAAATGTCCTATCAAAGACCTTTTTTTCCAACTCTGCTGCCAGCGCCATTTCCTGCATCCTTTCCTTCCTTCGTTCAGTAACATCCTCAATGGCGATGAGAATCGATTGTTCCTCCGCCGGATCTCTCACGATCTGGATGGCGCTCAACAGCATTATACGTTCGCCAAGTTCAGGAAAATCAGATGTAACTTCAAAATCAACAAAATTGGTTTTTTGCGGGAGAATTTTTTCGAGCATTTTTTTTAATGCCGGTATATCCCACTGTTTATTTCCCAATTCAAACAGGAGCCTTCCTTCGGTCTCTTCTTCTTTTACCTGGAATTTATCATAAAATGCCCTGTTGGCGCTTCTTACTCTTAATTCCTTGTTCAGGATCAGTAAGGGCTCTCGAATAGTGGAGACTATGGATTCAGCGTACAGACGGGAGAGATTTAGTTGTTCATTTCGATCAAAAAGCTCCTGATTGACAATAATCAATTCTTCATTAGTGGTTTGCACCTCCTCCTTCGACGTCTCCAATTCTTCATTCAGACTTTGCAGTTCTTCGCTTCCTGAAAGAAGTTCTTCGTTAGCACTCTGTAATTCTTCATTGGCTGCTTCCTGATCCTCAGTGACGCTTCGCATATCCTCTCTCGCCTGTGCCAATTCCTTTCGTAAATTCTTATTCCGGCTTAATTCCTTCTCAAGGCGTAAATCCAGTGTTCCTTTATTCTTATTATCGTTCTTTAGTTCGTCAACAGGGTTAGCCGGCGGTGTAACATCCCAGAACAGCACCAGGAAGTAAGGCTCTATGGTGTCAGGCAATAGTACTGCTTCAATGGTCACCAGGTGTTCTTTGCCGGCAAACTGCAAAGGGATATTCTCCTTGATAACTGCTTCTTTACTCTTTCTTGCTTTATGCAGGACATTACGCAATTCGAAGGCCAGGCCTTCCCGCGCCATTTTCAACAAATTCGAACTTGGCTTACCCGGGGAAGGCTCCAACCACATACCGGTTGCTCCACGAAATTGAACGATATCCATTTCCGCATTTACTATGACTCCCGGGGGCACATATTTTGACAATAACATCTCATCACCACTTTTCTGAAAATCGTCTTTATTGATTATCCCTCTAAAATCCTTATTTATATCCCGATCGGTTATTTTATCGTTTCGGTCGGCCAACACGTGCAAAAAGTTTCCTTTCACGGGTTTCCTTGTATAAAACTTGTTCGTTTTATCAAAGCTGGCAAACAATTCCGGCGTTTGCCCGGCAGTTTCCGATTTCCCGAGAATCAAAAATCCCTTCTCCTTAAGAGAGTAATGAAACGTGGTCAGCGCTTTCTTCTGTAAAAAGGGTTCCAAATAGATTAATGAATTGCGGCAGCTGATGAGATCGATTTTCGCGAAAGGCGGGTCTTTAAGATAATTGTGATGTGCAAATATACAGGTATCCCTGATGACCTTGTTAAGTCGTAATTTGCCATCCGCCTTGGTAAAAAACTCCTGCAAACGTTCGGTTGAAAGTCCATTGGTTTCATTGATTGCATAAACTCCGCTCCTCGCTTTAGTTATGGCTATTTCGGAGATATCTGTTGCAAACACCTGCATGGTCGCATTTAATCCCTTCTCGGCTATGTATTCCTGGAAGGACATGACGAATGAGTACGCCTCTTCACCTGTCGAACACCCGGCTATCCAAACACGTATAGCGTCATTCTTTTGGCGGTCTTTTAAAAGCACAGGAAACACCGTTTCGCTTAGCTTATCGAACATTTTGAGGTCACGAAAAAATTGCGTCACGGGGATAAGCAAATCCTGATACAAAACATCCAATTCCGTTGCATTTTCCCTGAGAAGGGCCAAATACTCGTCGATACTTTCTTTCATGCTCAAAGCAATACGACGATTGATGCGCCTGCGAATAGTAGTCTGTTTGTAATAGGTGAAGTCTACTCCTCTTTTAACACGGAGCAGGGAAATAATTTTCTTAAACCCATCTTCTTGGGTTTTCCCAGCAATTTCCGTCTCATCGATCCCGTTGCCCTTGAACGCACTTTTCAACCGTAATAATTGCTCGGGGATCTTTTCCGGGGGCAATATAAAATCCACTACGCCTGCGTCAATAGCGCTCTGCGGCATTCCGTCATAAGCTGCGGATTGCTGCTCCTGTGCGAAAGTGATACCGCCTTGCTCTTTGATAGCCTTAAGTCCAAGGGTTCCGTCTGTTGCCGTGCCGGATAAAACAACCCCAATGGCATGGTTTTGATGAACTTCAGCTAACGAAGCGAAGAATACGTCTATAGGCAAGTTCCTTTGATTTTTTGGAAGCCGCGCTCTTAATTGAAGAACACCGTCAGTGGCTGTTAATAACTTGTTGGAGGGAATGATATATATATGGTCTGGCACTACATGCACGTTGTCCGTTACTTCCTGCACCGGGATTTTAGTAACTCTTTGCAAAAGGTCCGCTAATATACTTTCATGGTCGGGGTCTAAATGTTGCACGAGGATATAAGCCATGCCCGAATCCTCCGGAATCGCCTTTAATAACCTTTTGAATGCTTCCAATCCACCTGCCGAGGCGCCGATGCCTACAACTGGAAATAAGTTAGATGAAAGAATCTTAACCTCGTTTTTATTTGATTTAACCATTGTCAAGAAATTGTTAGCTGCATGGTGACAAAGCATACCAATGTGCTACTAGAAATGGAATCCGGCCATCTGCTTACATCTGAAAAGAAAAGTCAGGACAAGACATGCAACCTGCGCGCGATCCGTATCATTAAGCACGGCAGAGAACCGATAGAACGCCTGTGGTATCCTATACAAGAAATAAGAGAGGAATTGAAATATCCGTACTAATATACGACTTAAATCTCAAAGTAACAAAAGATTAAGTAATGGCAAGTCTTCGCGCATTGAAATTTGTTTTTCAATAACACCATTGCTGTACCTAATTTCAAATGGAATGCATCTCCGTCACGCTTAAACAGCTTCCCCAAGAAGAATATTTCATAGCTGTTATTTAAAGAGTACCTTTAGCAAGCTCTCTAAGCTCAAAAAGACTTGAATAACCTCTTGAAAAAAAGTAAGACATATTTTATAGTTGATGATGACATTGACGATCAGCAATTTTTGGCTGAGGCATTGGCAGGAAACGATCCCGATTGCCGATGCTTTACCGCTTCCAATGGTCAAGAAGCAATTGATTATCTGATAGGCGCTTTGATACCCATACCAGACGTGATCTTTTTAGACCTGAATATGCCCGTTTTAAACGGGGAAAAGTTTCTTGTTATCATAAAACAAACGTCTTCCTTCCAACATATTCCTATCATTATTTACTCTACTACTTCAAATGAACAAGAGATGCGGGAAATGAATAAACGAGGCGCACATCATTTTTTGATCAAAACACATAGCTTAAAAGCTCTTCGTGAAAAATTGGCTTCTATTGCCATCCTCTCGGACCATGATCTGGATATTGGCTTACCATCTCCAAATTGGTGATAGGGTAGCTGGCAAATCCTGGCCGCATCAATTCCGGTCAGATTGAGATAAATAACTTATTGGATAAGCTTACTCGATCTCAATCTATCAAGTTCAATGCGCAGCTGGTCAATCAGCCGATCCCGTTTGCCAATCTCACCTTTAAAATAGGCAATGATCTCTTTTACCGGCGCTGTCAGCTGAGGCATCGGCTGATTGGGGAGAATGCCCAAATCGAGCAAGCTCGTCTCACGTCCGTGCATAAAAAATGCCCCGGTATCGCGGCGCCATTAATTCATCTGCAGACTGGAGGGGGACACTTCGGAACTGCTATGTAGAAAAGCTGTGCAGTATGGTATTTAGTTGACTACATAAAAGTACATTTTAAATGCACGTTGTCAAAAATCTTCAACAGCTATTTGCGGTCATTCCAGTTTTCGGAAGCCGCCATTAATTATGTAAGCTATGAAAGAGGTGCGCCTACTTTTTTTTGTTATCAGGGTAACCGTTCGAAAATTGCGCTCTCCTCCTTTTGATCATAAGTTGCTTTTGACGCTGTGCATTAACCAATAATGCATTTATCATAACCCAATAAAAGTCCTGATTTTATATTCTTCAGCCGGGATCTGATGGAACGCTCCCGTTAAATCAGGGGTCTTATTGGGGGACCTTTCCTTCTTGTTTATTGAACCTTCTCCTGTTTAGGGGAACCTATATAATCGACCTGATACAGCTCCAATTTCTGAACAACGCCTCTGGATATTAAAGCCAGTTTTCTTGCCACCTTTATAATTGCATGCCTGCTATTTTTTACGGCATGCTGGCGGTAGTATTTTAATAAAGATGGACTATTCCTGACAGCAAACCACGAGGCTTCTACTAATAGCGGTCGCAAATGCCTATTGCAGCGGGGCTGTACTCCTTTGACATGCATACTCTCTCCACTGCTATGCTGCCACGGGATAAGTCCCAGGAAGCTACAGTACTCGGCAGGATTCCGAAAGCGATCAAAGGAGCCTATTTCTGCCAATAAACCTATGGCTGTCGTAAAGCCCACTATGCTTTTCTTACATGACTACTTTTTGTTAGAGATTTATTGAAAATCAATGATTTTGTTAATAGATATCTCCTCCAATTAATTGGAATTTGATTTACATTATCCCAAATAATACGTATCTTTATAAAACAAATTACACGTGTTATGACCACAAAATTGACCCTAACATTGGATGATAAAGTAATCCGGGAGGCCAAACGCTATGCAAGGGCGAAAGGGCGAAGCGTGTCCGAATTGGTAGAAAGCTATTTCAAATCGATCACAGAACTCAATAGCAATCAGTCTGAGGAACTGACATCTTCCGTGAAATCGCTGATGGGTTCCTTTAAGGCGCCGAAGAATTTTGATTACAAGAAGATATTACGGGATGAAAAGCGGCGGAAATATGAGTAAGGCGTTTATCGGCACTGACGTAATCCTGGATTTTTTGATTGCAAGAGAGCCTTTTGCTATGGACGCCGCCCGAATATTTGCCTTATCCGAGAAAAAGCGGATATCTATATGTACAACCGGGCTGGTCTTCTCGAATGCATATTATGTCCTTCGTAAATTGGGAAGCCATCAAAAGGTAGTGGAAAAGCTTTCCCAATTAGCTAAATTAATCGACATAATCGCACTTTCCAAAGTATCCGTTCTGCAAGCGTTGGATTCCAAGTTTGGTGATTTCGAAGATGCATTACAGCATTATGCTGCATTATCTGAAAATGTGAAGACAATTGTTACCCGGAATGTCAAGGATTTCAAGAATAGTGAATTAGCTGTGCTCACACCCGATCAATATTTAAGTAGCAGAAGTTAGATTCAAACTTTTTTTTGCTTGCTCAGAACTATCGACTAGAGACGACCATAAGTAAATATTTTTTGCCCATACTCTTTCTTGCGTGCCCGATGAAATCAAGCAACATCCCATACTCGTCCATGGTATTTTCCCTTCCTGTTTGTTCAATCCATTTTGGGTAAAATAATTCCAGGTAATCAAAATCGATTAACTGTTTTCTAAATGGCGATAGATCCAGCACATACTTGTCACTATTTCTATGAACTTCTATAGTAGAGATATCACTTTGAAAAAGAAAATGTATAAGTTGATTTACTGCCCTTTCGGAATCAAAAGAGGTTGATGCAACTGTGAGCCCTTCATTATCGTTATAAAGATATTTGTCAGGGATTTCCTCTCTGACTATTTCTTCCGGTACATATTCGTTTGCCGATAATTGGGTGACTTCAAATCGCATTGCAGCTAAATTATGAATAACTTACACTGAAGAGCAATGTCCCGCGACGCTACCGCAAACAAAAAAAAATTGCCTATTGGCGAGGGTAGTATTCGGAAGCAATGTCGTTAGACGTCCAATCTTTAGCTTAAATTCGAAAAAAGGGATTCGAACCAGCAGGCCATCGACTTACACTGGCTTACATTTTTGCTCGGAACTGCACATCTCGCTTCGAACAAAGAAACCCGTTGGGTTCGAACGGGTTTTGAGAAAAAGAATTATAATCTGCGGGAGAGAAGGGATTCGAACCTCCGATAACACTATGACTATCATACAACTGAACACATTTTAGCCAATGGCCTGTTCGAATGCCGATGTGGTCTCTGTAAGCGCCTGACCAAAAATTCTTTCACCAATTGATAAATTTCCCTAATTTGAGTCGCGTAAAGTATACATGAAGAAGGTTGCTGCTATACTGCTAATGGGAATATTGCTCTTTTCCTGGTATGGATACAGGCTGGTATCTTCTTATCTGGAAGATAAGGCCAACCGCCAGCTGGAAGCACGCCTGGACCAGGATCGTTACGACGAGTCCGAGCTCATCTCCATTAAAGTACCATCTACTCATCTCTCCTATTACAACAGCTCAACCCAGTTCGAGCGTGTGGACGGCCAGATAGAGGTCGGGGGCGTACAATACAAGTATGTCAAGCGCCGGCTGTTCAACGATTCGCTGGAGCTGCTTTGCATTCCCAACCATGCCGCCATGAGCCTGCAGACGGCAAGGAATCAATTCTTCCAGCTGGTGAACGATATCCAGCAGCACAATGGACAGAGTAAGAAAGCCGATCACTCCACTTCAAAGAGCTTCTCACCCACCGACTATGAGATGGTATCGTCGCTTAGGGTGAGCCAACTGCATTATACAATTAAACCTCCTATGTTCAGGGACCTGACGCCCACTCTTTCCTCCTCTCATCATCTTACGATCGAGCAGCCGCCCGATCATTTTTCCTGCTGATCATTCTTCCGGTAGCTAATGGCTATTGGGGTGTCTGACGACGACGGAACTGTTCCGTTGCATCTGACGTATCCGGACGCTGATATGATTACAGCGCTGGACTTTTCCCGGTTTTAAATTCTCAATAATGTGTAGATCTCTGTTCATCATTGGTGTGATGGCAGGTTTGGTGGCATGTAATGGCAAAAAGGATTACGATGCTGTCTTCAAGGACCCTAACCTGTATTGCGCTACTGTTTATCAGCTGAATACGGTAGTAATGGGGAATAATTTCTCTCCCATCGTTGCTTCCCGTAATTATCTCTATGCCAATGTCGCGGCTTATGAGGTAGTGGCAGGCAGCTATCCGGATGAGTATAATTCACTGGCCGGGCAGGTCAATGGATTAAAAGCCGTACCCAAACCCATCGACGGCAAGCCTGTCAACGCAGAGTTTGCTGCCTTGCTGGCGTTCTGCAAGCTGGGTGAAGCCGTAACCTTCCCTGCTGGCAGCATGAAGGATTATGTCGACAGCCTGAAAAAGCTGGCCGAGGATCACGGCATGCCGTCCGAGGTATTTAAAAATTCTGTCGCCTATGCGGATACGGTATCCTCCGCCATTATGAAATGGAGCCGCAAGGATAATTACCTGGAGACACGCGGCGCACCCGAGTATACGGTGATGGATTCACCCGGCCGGTGGGTGCCTACTCCACCCGCCTACACATCCGCCATGGAGCCCCATTGGAATACTATAAGGCCCGTGGTCATGGAAAGCGCCGGCCAGTTTACCCCTCCGCCTCCTCTCCAATTCGATGTGACGAATAAGAACAGCGATTATTGCAAGGAAGTAATGAATATCAAAAATGCCGGCGACAGCCTGACAGAGGAACAGGCGTGGATCGCAGATTTCTGGGACGACAACCCATTCAAGCTGAATGTATCGGGTCACCTGATGTTCGGCACAAAGAAATTTTCTCCTCCGGGGCACTGGATGAGCATTGCGGGCATCGCCGCCAAAAAAGCAAAAGCTGACTTTCCCACTACGGTCTGCGCCTATGCAAAAACGGCCATCGCACTCTTCGACGCCTTTATTCAATGCTGGGATGAAAAATTCCGTCACAATACGGCGCGCCCCGAAACTGTGATCAATAAATATTTCGATGCCAACTGGCGGCCACATTTACAGACGCCACCCTTCCCGGAATATACCTGCGGGCATTCCACCTGCTCATCCGCAGCAGCAGAGACGCTCACCAGCGTTTTCGGGGATAATTTCAGCTATACAGATACTACGGAGCTGGAGTTTGGCATCAAGAGCCGCAGCTTCACCTCTTTCCGTGCCGCCGCCGAGGAAAACAACTGGGCGCGGTTTTACGGAGGCATCCACTTTCACCACTCCTGTATCATCAGCACAGCATACGGAAGAAAGGTTGGTGAGCTGGTAGTAGCCAGACTAAAAATGAAAAGGATTTCAAACTTATAACTTATAACAAAGCTAAAAACCAAACTAAAATGAGAAGAGTACTTTTATCACTGCTAACCCTTATACTGATCGCTGCTGCAGAAAGGACAAACGCCCAGGGATGCGTCGCCATTCGCAGCGCAGGAGGTTTCTGCGGGGCAGGAGAGAATCATCTGGACAGCGCCAGCAAATGGCAGCTTAGTGTAAACAACCGGTATTTCAAATCGTTCCGGCACTTCGTCGGCACGGACGAGCAGAAACAACGCATGGCCCAGCAGACGGAGGTTATCAACCATCAATATACCACGGATATCACGATCTACCGGCTAATCAATCCACGCTGGTCGATCATGCTGGACATGCCCATCGAGGCCAATACCCGCAGCAGCCTGTATGAGCATGCTAACCTGGGCAGGTTCCAAACGCATAGCTTTGGCGTAGGCGATATACGCCTGGCCGTCTACAGCTGGATCCTCGACCCGGTGAAGATGCCTCGGGGCAACGTACAGGTAGGCCTTGGTATCAAGCTGCCTACAGGGAGCTACAATTACCTGGACTATTTCCACACAACGGACACCACCAAGCGGCTGGGAGCCGTGGATCAATCCATACAGCTGGGTGATGGGGGAACAGGCCTGACGCTGGAGGTGAATGCCTTTTACAGCTTCTCTCACCAATGGAGCGTCTATGGCAATTTCTACTATCTCAGCAATCCCCGCGAGGTCAATGGCACTTCTACCGCCCGCGGAGGCACGCCGTCTGCTTCGGCCGTCAAAAATGGCAGCGATGTCATGAGCGTTCCCGACCAATGGATGGGCAGGGCCGGCGTCAATTATATGGTCAGCCATTTTACTTTCTCAGCCGGTGTGAGAGAAGAATGTCTGCCTGTGCATGATCTGGTGGGTGGCAGCAATGGTTTCAGAAGGCCCGGCTATATCATTTCCGCAGAGCCCGGCGTCACCTACAGTGTAGGGAAAGTATCTGTCTACGGCTTTGTTCCCGTGGCAATCGTGCGTAACCGCACCCAAAGCGTTCCGGATAAGATCACCACCCAGCTCACCGGCAAGACTGCTCATGGGGATGCCGCCTTTGCGGATTACGCTATCAACGTTGGATTGAACTATCGTTTTTAAATAACCGAACAATTAAACCTTATGCTCAATCCATTTTTTAAAAGGTATATCCTTTTTGTGCTGATGCTGTTGCCTGCTTCCCTGTTGAGGGCGCAGACGGACCTGGACGCGATCATGATGTCGAAGAATAATTTTTGCGTCGGGGGCAGCTATATGTACAGCAGCGGATGGAGCCGGTACGTTTACTCCTGCCGGTCATTGGAACGCCATTGCCGCCGAGGATTTTATCCAAAAGAACTTTAGCGAGGTAAGGTGGGCCCGCAACCTGGCGCTGTTGAACTGTGCAGAGATGGATGCGGCGGTGAGCTGCTGGGATATCAAATACTATTATTTCAACCCACGGCCTTCACAGATGAATGGGGATATCAAGACGCTGACAGGTATTCCCAATTTCCCATCCTATGTTTCCGGGCATTCGATGTTCAGCGGAGCTGCTGCAACGATACTGGGGCATATTGTTCCGGAACGCGCCAGTGCGTATATGCAAATGGCGCAGGATGCGGCCAATTCGAGATTTGTCGGAGGGATACACTATAAGATAGATTGCGAGGTAGGCCCGACAGTGGGGAAAAATATTGGCAATTATGCCGTCCTTCGCGCTACGCAGGATGGCGCCGAGTAAAATTTATTATTGGATCACTAAGCAAAAGTCAAAACCCCACGATTCCTCGTGGGGTTTCATTTTATGAGACGGCAGGCTGGCGGTTCTTTCCAAATTTTTCGTAGGTTTATACAACCAGAGGATGCCATAGGCATCCCGGCCATATAAAACCGTGGAATATGAAAAGAACCATCTACTACCTCCTTCTGTTCCTATGCACTCTATCACTGTCCGCACAACCGGTTGTCACCACCCCTGTTGTTACTACTCCGCCTGACAAGATCTATGGAAAGCTATTCGTGGATGTGCAGATGGGTAGGGTATTTCCCGATGGAAAGACATTCGTCGACTGCATACCGAAGCGCAAGCCGGCGGAGATAGTGGCGGATTATGAGGTAAGCAGGAGCATCCCGGGTTTCGATCTGAAAAAATTCGTCCTGGATAATTTTGAGCTTCCGGCCAACCCCACGGATAATTACAAGACCAATGCGTCGGAGGATGTGGTTACGCATATCAGGAATCTCTGGGCCGTATTGAAAAGAACACCCGACAAGGTAGTGGAAGGCAGTTCCCTTTTGCCACTGCCCTATCCTTATATCGTACCCGGCGGAAGGTTTCGGGAAGTGTACTACTGGGATTCCTATTTCACCATGCTGGGTTTGAAAGAGAGCGGCGAGACGGAAACCATCGACGACATGGTAAAGAATTTTGCTTATCTCATCGAGAATTACGGACATATTCCCAATGGCAATCGGACGTATTACCTGGGTCGTTCACAACCGCCTTTCTTTTCCGTCATGGTGGAATTGCTGGCCGAGATAAAGGGGGACAGCGTCTACCAGGAATTCCTGCCTGCCATGGAAAAGGAGTATCAGTTTTGGATGGATGGCAGCGATAAATTAAAGCCCGGGCAGGCTTATCGCAGGGTGGTCCGGCTGGAAGGGAAAGATGTGTTGAACAGGTACTATGATGATGCGCTGGTCCCCCGGCAGGAAAGCTGGCGGGAAGATGTAGCCGTGGCCGACTCTGTAGTGGCAAGGATGACGAACTACCCTTCGAAGATGCCTTCCACATCGAGAATGTATGCAGAGGGGCAGGTCCGCAAAGCTGTCTACACCAATTTACGAGCCGCTGCCGAAAGCGGCATCGACTTCAGCAGTCGCTGGTTTGCCGATGGGAAGCATTTGCGTACCATCCGGACGACGGATATGGTGCCACCGGACCTGAATGCCCTGCTGTATCACCTGGAAGTGTCCATTGCCAAAGCCAGGCTGATGAATAAGGACGACAGTACCGCCAGCCTGTTTCGAAAGAGGGCGGCTAAGAGAGCAGCGCTCATCGACAAATATTGCTGGAACAAGCTACGTACTTTTTACACCGACTATAACTGGAGAACAAGGAAACAAAGCAATCACATCAATCCTGCCGGGATGTATCCATTCTGTTTTATCAATGAACACCCGGATTATATGAGCTTCCTTGGCGCCAAGGTCGCGGGTGTCATACGGGAGAAGCTGCTGAGGCCTGGCGGGGTCGTCACAACAGAGTTCAATACGGGTGAACAATGGGATGCGCCTAATGGATGGGCGCCCCTGGAATGGATGGTGATATGGGGCCTGGATCGTTGTGGTCAGCAGGACCTGGCGGCGGATATTGCGGCACGATGGGTCAGGCTGAATGAAAAAGTATACAAGCAGACGGGCAAGCTGATGGAAAAATACAATGTGGAAGACATCAATAAAGAGGCGGGTGGCGGTGAATATGCCGGACAGGATGGCTTCGGCTGGACAAATGGGGTGCTGCTGAAGCTGATAAAGAAATATAATCTGCCGAAGGAATAGGGGCGCCGCTTCATGTAGTCTGAAATCAGTAATTTCGCGCAAATTCTCCCATGGTAAGGACTTTTCTCGCTGTAATAATGGCGGCTTTTCTATTGGCCGGCTGCTCCCAGGGCAATGTAACGGAAGATAATAGTTTAAAGCAATATTTCGATGCCCAGGGCGTCAATGGCTGCTTTGGCATGTTCGACAACGGACAGGGCCATTTCACCATTTACAACCTACACAGATATAGGGATAGCAGCTACCTGCCGGCAGGTACTTTCGACATTCTGCAATCGTTGATCGGGGTACAGACAGGGGTTGTGAAGGACGATAGCGCCCTTATTGTTAACGGTGTGGCGCTGAAAATAGATCACACGGCCCCGCTGTCGGGTCAAATGTTACCGGACAGCAGTAAGTGTAGCTCGCCGCTGATCACGCTGACGGATGCATTCCGTCATTCCTGCCCGTTTGCTTTTCAGAATCTGGCCCAGCGCATCGGGAAGGACACGTTGAAAAAATGGATCGACTCATTGGGCTATGGGAACAAGGATATCAGCAGCGATGTCTTCTGGATGGATAACCACTTGACTATCACTTCCGATGAACAGCTGGGTCTTGTAAAAAAGCTCTATTTCGACCAGCTGCCTTTTTTTCCCCGGAGCCAGAAGCTCGTCCGGGAGATGATGCTGATGGAGGGCAATTCCAATTATCAGCTAAGCTACAAGACGGGTACGGGCACTCGTAAGGATGGGCATGCTTTTACCTGGTATATTGGGTGGATAGAAGAGAATAAGAACCCTTATTTCTTCGTTTTGAACCTGGATGCGGCTGGAGCCGGTACGGACCTGGAAGCCAAGGGGCTGAGTATTCTTAAGGATATCCTAAAAAAGCAGGGTTTCCTCCAAGGCAAGAAATAGCTAAAATCGACTGTATGGCTGGATACATTGTATTCGGGGTAGTTATGCTGGCCTGTGTCATTGTATTTGCGCTGCTATGGCGAAATAGGAAGTCAAAAAACGCCCGGGCTGTGGGGGACGCGATCAGGTCGCAACCGTCGGCGCTGGATAACATATTAGACAATATTTGAATTGGCGTTCTTTTTGCCCCTGATGGGGGAAGTTGCGTAAATTGCATATCCCATGTTGAAATGGCAACATATTGAGTATCTGTTCGGTCTGGTCGCCCTACCCTTGCTGGCCCTCTTGTTCTATACCCTGATAATCTGGAAAAAGAAGATCAGGGCGCGGATAGGAGATCCTACCCTGGTAGGGCAGCTGATAAAGAATTTCTCACCCCTTCAGTTTGGAATAAAGGCGACGCTGGCGCTGCTGGCCCTGGCTGCCGTGGTAATGGGAGCCGCCAATTTTCAACGTCCGGGAGCCATGCAGAATATCAAGCGGCAGGGAGTGGATGTCATGCTGGTACTGGACGTGAGCAAAAGCATGCTGGCGAGGGATATCAAACCGAGCAGGCTGGAAAAAGCCAAACAGCTGCTGATCCGCCTGAATGATAAGCTGGAGAATGATCGTATCGGTCTTGTACTCTTTGCCGGCCGGGCCTATCTGCAGATGCCACTGACCACAGATCATGGCGCTGCCCGTATGTACATACAGGATGCATCCCCCGATATAGTTCCCACACAAGGTACGGTCATCGCCGAAGCCTTGAAAATGGCCAATACTTCCTTCAACAGCAAGGAAAGAAAATACAAAGCTATCTTACTGGTGTCCGACGGCGAGGACCATGATCCCGACGCGTTGAATGTCGCCAAAACCCTGGCAGCCAATGGCGTTATGGTCAATACGGTAGGTATCGGCTCGCCGGAAGGTTCGCCTATTGTAGATCCCACCACGGGTGAGCTGAAAAAGGACGAGCAGGGCAATACCGTCATCTCCAAGCTCAATGAAGCCGAGCTGCAACAGCTGGCCGATGTTACGCACGGCCATTACATCCGCCTGGACAATGTAGACGATGCATTGATCACGGAATCCCAACAGCTGGAAGGGGTAGAGAAAAAAGCGCTCAGCGACGCGGAATTCATTGACTATAAAAGCTATTTCCAGTGGTTCCTGGGTATTGCCCTGGTCCTGCTGCTGGTGGAATATTTTCTTCCCGAGCGCCGGCGGCAGCAGCCTGGTATGGGCGCCCCGGAACGGGCGGTTCTCCGGGCATTCATAGGCGTCCTGGTAATGGGCGCGTCACTGTCCTCTTCGGCGCAGACGCAGAATCAGAGTGGGAATGCCCAGATCCGCAGCGGCAATCGCTATTATAAGAAGAAGCAGCTGGATCAATCCCAGCAGCAATATGAAGAGGCGGTCCGTAAGGCCCCCGACAACCCCACTGCCAATTATAATTTAGGGAATGCCCAGTTTCGAAAGAACAATTATGCCGACGCCGCCAACTCTTACAACAACAGCGTGGAACACTCGGGCGATGATAAGGCCATGCAGGAAAAGGGGCTGTATAACAAAGGTGTAGCCCTGATCAAACAAAAAAAGCTTCAGGAGAGCATCGAAGCCTGGAAGGAAGCTTTGAAGCTGGATGCCAACGACGAGGACGCCCGTGAGAACCTGCAGAAAGCGCTCATGCAGCTGAAACAACAACAACAACAACAACAGCAGCAGCAGGATAAGAAAAAAGAGGAGAAGAAGGACAAAAAAGATGAAAAGAAAGATCAGCAGGAGCAGCCGCAGCAACCAAAACCACAACCCAGCCGCCTGAACAAGCAGCAGGTGGAACAATATCTCAAGACCCTTCAGCAGAAAGAGAAGGAGATCCAGGACAAAATGAACCAGAGTAAGGTAAAAGCCCCCAACCAGCCGGAGAAGGACTGGTAGGAATGTCCTAATTTTACATTATGCAACTATACTGTAACTCCCTTACCCGATACAGACGCCTGAAGACCCTGGAAGTAAAGATCGGCGATCTGCTGCTGGGTAATTTTCATCCGATACGGATACAAACGATGACCACGACCGACACCATGGATACGCTGGCCACCGTGGAGCAATCCATCCGTTGCATCGAGGCCGGCGCCGAGCTGGTACGTATCACGGCCCCTTCGAAAAAAGAAGCGGAAAACCTTTTGAATATAAAGAACGAGCTGCGGCGCAGGGGATATCATACTCCCCTGGTGGCGGATATACATTTTACGCCCAATGCGGCTGAGATCGCTGCCCGAATAGTCGAAAAAGTGAGAGTCAACCCCGGGAACTACATCGATAAGAAATTTTTTGAATTCATCGAATACACCGACGCCGAATACAATGCGGAGATAGATCGTATACGGGAGCGTTTCACGCCGCTGGTGAAGATCTGTAAGGAATATGGTACGGCCATGCGGATTGGGACCAATCACGGTTCCCTCAGCGACCGCATCATGAGCCGTTATGGAGATACGCCGATGGGTATGGTGGAGAGCGCCATGGAATTTCTCCGGGTGGCCAGGGATGAGAGCTATCACAATATCGTCCTCAGCATGAAGTCGAGCAATCCGCAGGTAATGGTACAGGCGTATCGCCTGCTGGTCCGGACGATGGAGGATGAGTTCGGCGCCTGCTATCCTCTTCACCTGGGAGTGACGGAGGCGGGGGATGGGGAAGATGGACGTATCAAGTCGGCTATAGGCATCGGCGCTTTGCTGGAAGATGGTATCGGCGATACGATCCGTGTGTCACTTACGGAAGATCCCGAATTCGAAATACCCGTGTGTAAGGACCTGGTGAAGAGATATGCCGACAGGGCGGAGAGAGGAGAGGAAGATAAGTCGACGGAACGGGGAGACGAAGCGGGCGTGCGATGGAAGGGAGGGATGATAGGAGAATATCGTCGGCGTGGAACAAGGGAGGTGGTCAATATCGGGGATCATCATGTGCCCGTGGTCGTTGCGGATTTTATGCAGGCTGCCACCATAAGCCGCGGGGACCTGAAAGCCATCGGCTACGGCTATGACGTCGTCAGCGATAAATGGAATATCGGTGATGCAGCCGCCGACTATTTGTATTCGGGCGGTAAGACTGTGGATTTTGACCTGCCGGGCACATTGAGGGTCATTTGTGATCATGCTGCCTGGCTTGGGACGGATGGGAAACACCATTTTCCTTTATATCAGGGCGGGGAGTACCTGAGGGCCGTAGAACGGTCATCTGTTTTGAATTTTATTTCTATCGATGCGGCGATGGAAGTGTCCGATGTGCTGGAGGCAGTGCGGGAAGATGGGACGGCCATATTATGCTGCTGGTCTTCACATCCGCAACCTATGCTATCAGTGCGGCGGTTGATCATGGAACTGCTGAACAGGGGGATCGACTGTCCTGTCATCCTTGCTGTTGAAAGTGAAGATACCACGATCGACGGGCAGTTGATCCATTTCTCCACGGAGGCGGGCGCGCTTTTGCTGGATGGCATGGGTGACGGTATCTGGCTTATGAACGATCCTAAAAAGATCATCAATCACCGGGTCAGCGGACGTACTTATTTAGAGACGAAGAACAACCATCAATTCATCAACAACACTTCCTTTTCCATATTACAGGCCACCCGCACGCGTATATCCAAGACGGAGTATATTTCCTGCCCCTCCTGCGGGCGAACGTTATTCGACCTTCAGGAGACGACGGCCAGGATACGGAGCGTGACCCATCATCTCAAAGGTGTAAAGATCGCCATCATGGGATGTATTGTGAATGGCCCGGGGGAAATGGCCGATGCCGACTTTGGATATGTAGGCAGCGGACCGGGCAAGATCACGCTGTACAGGGGCAAGGAGGTGGTCAAGCGGGGAGTGGACAGTTCCATTGCGGTACAGGAGCTTATCAACTTATTAAAGGAGAATAGTGTTTGGGTAGAGCCCGAGCCTGTAGTCAGCGAAGGGAGGGGGGCGTCATGAACAGGATCGACAGATTGCATGCCATACTCACACATCTTCAAAGCAAAAGGCTGGTCACGGCGCAAGAGATTGCTGACAGGTTCGATATTTCCCTGCGTACGGTCTACCGGGATGTGAAGGCGTTGGATGAGTCGGGCGTGCCTGTCATCGGGGAGGCTGGTACAGGCTATACCATTATGGAAGGCTATCGGCTGCCACCTGTAATGTTCAGCCGGGAGGAGGCCAGCGCCCTGCTGTTGGGTTCCAAACTGGCGGAGCGGTTTGCGGATGAGGCGTCGAAAAAACATTATAGCGCCGCATTGTACAAGATAAAGGCCGTGCTGCGGGGTACGGACAAGGATTATGTAGAGGACCTTACGGATCATATTGCTGTCCTGACACGTACACCTCCTGCCAGCGAGGTGTCCCATCAATACCTGCCGGTGTTGCAGCAGGCAGCCGTACAAAAAAGGGTCATCGACCTGAAATATCATTCTTCCGCCAAGGAGGAGACGACACAGCGGCAGGTAGAGCCTATCGGGTTGTTATATTATTCCACCGCCTGGCATTTGATAGCCTGGTGCAGGCTCAGGAAAGGGTATCGGGATTTTCGCTTGAGCCGTATGCTGCATGTCCTGCTGCTGGAAGAATGTTTTAATGCCGACACCCATCCGTCGGTACAGGAATATATACGTGAGGCGACGAAAGGGCATGCCGTGGAAGAAGTGGTGGTACAATTTGATAAGAAGGTGGTAAAATATTTGCAGGAACAGAAATACTTTAATGGGTATGTCTCCGAGGAGGATCTGGGAGACGTGGTCCGCATGAAATTTATGACCTCCTCGGTCCATTGGTTTGGGCACTGGCTCCTCACTTACGCCGACACCGTCCTGGTGGAATCCCCTTCCGCCCTAAAGAACCTTATGAAAGATCTGGCTGAAAGATTAATGTGCCGGCATGGCAGCTACTGACATAGGGCTGTCACTATCCGGGTGTTCTTTTGTAGTAAAACTTATTTTATGACCTTGATCCAAAACAACAATAAGAAAAGGACCTGTGCCGTATTCATTTTCGACGGTTTTGCCGACCAGGACGTATCCCTGACCATGGCCTGGCTGGGTAGTCAGAACTCGGATTTTGCCATCGAGACCTTTTCGGCGAGCGGGCACCCGGTGACATCCACGAGCGGATTGAGGGTAATGCCTCATACCAGCTTGAAAATGATGGATCCGGAGGACTTTGACCTTCTCTTATTACCCGGCGGGGACAAGTGGAAAGAAGGGGATAACCTGGAGATCTTTCCCCTGATCACGTCTACGCTTGGTAAAAGGCCCATCGCTGCTATTTCTGCCGCCGTGCTTGCCCTGGCCGATCTGGGCCTGTTGGATAATATACCGCATACCAGCAATTTCCCCGGCTTTTTGAAGCATTATTGTCCCGAATACACCGGAGAGGACCTTTATCAATGCATCCCTTGTGTCAATACGGGGAATATCATCACCGCCAATGGAGTGGCGCTTATAGAGTTTGCGTATGAGATACTTAAGACTTTCGACGTTTTTGACGACCAGAAAGCGCAGGAATGGAAAGAGTTGTATCTCAGCAGCGGTGAGGTTATGTCTTTTTTCGAGTAGGGGGGCGGGACGAACCACGGGTTCGTTGGCCGAAGGCCAGATACAACCGAGAGACGAGCACAGCTCGGCCGAAGGTTGCGGGCGTAGCCCTGGTTATGGACAATTGGACTAAATTTTCCAAAAGTCCAATTGGACGCAATATATTGCAGGAATTATACCTTGATATTATGAATTTTCTTATCCGTCATTTGGAAGAGAACGGTCTGCGTCTGATAGTCCTAAGGGAAGAGTCTACTGCCACTGAAATTGCCATATTGCCTGATCACGGAGCTTCTTTGCATGCTTTTACGGTCCGCGCGCCAAAAGCGGGGGGTTCTGCCGGCCGGTTCAATGTCATCGATAATTACCATGACAGGGATCAGCTGGAAAAGATTGTAGATCGATCGTATAAAAGCTCCAAACTTTCGCCCTGGCCCTGCCGGATCCCGGACGGGAAATATGTATTCGAGGGAAAGACATACCAGTTCAAGCGTCTGTTCCCAGATGGCACGGCCATCCATGGGCTGCTGTATAATAAGCCTTTTACTGTTCTGGAGGAGACGACCGATGGAGCTTCTGCTTCTCTGGCCATGGAGTATCGTTACAATAGGGAGGATGAAGGCTATCCATTCGACTATGCTTGTGGTGTACGTTATATCCTGCATCCGGACAGCATGCTGGAGGTAGTGACGACCGTGACCAACCTGGATAACAAGGTCATTCCCATCGCCGACGGCTGGCATCCTTATTTCCAGCTTGGGGGGAAGGCCGACGACTGGCAGATGCAATTTTATGCTTCCGCCATGGTAGAATTTGACGCAAAGCTGATACCTACCGGCAAACTGCTTCAATACGACGTGTTCGATACGCCCAAAAGAATGGGTGATACGTTCCTGGATAATTGTTTTGTCCTGAAACAACAGCTTGTGAGCGCTGCCTGCGAACTCTTCAATCCGGACAACGGTCTCCGGGTATCCTTTTATCCGGACGACAGCTATCCCTATCTCCAGGTATATACTCCTGACTCCCGCCAGAGCATTGCCGTAGAGAATCTCAGCGGCGCTCCGGACTGTTTTAACAACAAAATGGGACTGACTCTTTTGGAGTCGGGGCGTTCACAAATATTTACCACCCGATATAAGGTCAGCGTCGAGTAAAGAGCTAATTTACACCCCACAAAAATAATTACTATGAAGATATTCAAGTACTTCTTCCCCTTATCCTTTGCCTGTCTGATGATGGGCTGTCTCGACATCAACGAAAATGTAGATATCAAAAAGGATGGCAGCGGCAAGATGGCTATCGATATGGACCTCAGTCAAATGGTTGAGCTGCTGCAAACATATATGGGGAAGGACGAGCTGGCCAAAAAAGGACTGGAGAAAATGGATACTACTATCCTGATGAAAGATATCGTCGACACTGCCAGCAATCTCAGCGCGGAGAAAAAGGCCCTGCTGCGTCCCGGCTCTGTACATATCAAGATGGACCTGGATCAAAAGGTCTTTACGACACACATGCAATTTCCTTTTAACAATCTCGCGCAGCTGCAGAGCTTATACAAGACGATAAGTGACGGTTCGCTGGGTAATACCAATCTTCTCAGCAGCCTGGCCGGACAGAATGGACAAGGCGGGGGGCAGGCTAGTCCGGACATCAACCAGTTCAATGGCATATATGACTTCACCTGCAAGGATGGGGTCATGACCAAAAAGCTGAATGAGGAAAAATGGAAAGCATTGAAGAGCGACCCTCAGCTGTCGCAGATGCAACAGGCTTCGCAAATGGGTATGGAGATATTGTATACTACTACCATCGCGCTTCCACGTCCCGTTAAGAAAGTAGACAATCCACTGGCAAAGCTTTCGGATGATAAAAAGACGGTAACGATCAAATACAACCTCGTGGATGTATTTGAAAAGCCGGAGCAATTCAGCTATAACATCGAGTATTAGGACGGTGCGCCGGACGTCTTATCTACTTTCCCTCGTTGATATAGAAAATATTTGTTGACTATCAAATGGGTCATCGTGCGTAAATTTCCCTTGAATTAATGTCTTTTTACTTCGGCCCATAATGTCTTTTCAATGGACTCAGTGAGTCCGGCGAAGCCGGAGTTCAATGGTGAAGGGGAACCTAGCTGACATTCCAGGATGACCGGACTATGGCTTTGGCCGTATGGGCAATCATTGTTATTTGGGCATATTAATGTAGGTTTGACCCCATTATGATAAAAACTGACTTCCTGGTCATTGGTTCCGGAATAGCAGGATTGAGCTATGCGTTAAAGGTAGCTCAGCGTCATCCCGATAAGAGTATCCTTGTCATTACGAAGACGAGGGCGGATGAGACCAATACCAAATACGCACAGGGCGGAATAGCAGGTGTAACGGACCTGGAGAATGACAGCTTTGACAAGCATATCCAGGACACTTTGATAGCCGGCGACGGGCTTTGCAATCCCCATACCGTGGAGATCGTCGTAAAAGAGGGCCCCGAGCGGATACAGGAGATCATCGATTGGGGCACCCGGTTTGACAAGGACTCGGGCGGTGAGTTCAAGCTGGGAAAGGAAGGTGGTCATTCAGAATTCCGCATCCTGCATCACAAAGATGTGACGGGAAGGGAGATCGAGCGCGCCTTGCTGGAGACGGTAGGCAAGCAGTCCAATATCACCATCATCAAACACTGGTTTGTGCTGGACCTGATCACGCAGCATCACCTGGGGTATCTCGTCACTAAATCCACGCCTGACATCGAATGTTATGGCGTATATGCCCTGGATCAGCATACCAATAAGATCGTCAAAATATTATCCCGCATCACCTTGCTGGCCACCGGCGGGAATGGCCAGGTTTATCGTACGACGACCAATCCTAAGATTGCGACAGGCGACGGAGTGGCCATGGTCTATCGTGCGAAGGGCCGTATAGAAAATATGGAATTTATCCAGTTCCATCCCACCGCGCTTTATGAGCCCGGTGTCAGCCCTTCCTTTCTTATTACGGAGGCCGTCAGAGGTGATGGAGGCATTCTACGAAATAATCGCGATGAGGCCTTTATGGTGCAGTATGACCCACGCAAGGACCTGGCGCCCCGCGACATCGTGGCGAGGGCCCTCGACAGCGAGATGAAAAAGGCTGGTACGGAACATGTGTATCTCGACTGCCGGCATATGGACCAGGCAAAGTTCATAGAGCATTTCCCCAATATCTATGAGAAATGTAAGTCGATTGGTATCGACGTTGCACAGCAAATGATCCCTGTGGCGCCTGCGGCGCATTATAGCTGTGGCGGTATAAAGGTGGACGAATGGGGACGCACGTCCATCATCAACCTATATGCCTGCGGGGAATGCTCTTCCACGGGGCTGCATGGGTCCAATCGGCTGGCCAGCAATTCTCTGCTGGAGGCGCTGGTATTTGCGCACCGCTGTTACCTGGATACGGTGGAGAAAGTGGAGGATGTCGACTTCAGGGAGGATCTCCCCGATTGGAATGCGGAAGGAACGATGGAGCCGCGGGAGATGATCCTTATTACGCAAAGTCTGAAAGAGCTGCAGCTGCTGATGAGCGACTATGTGGGTATCGTACGGACCAATATGCGTTTGCAAAGGGCTTTAAAAAGACTGGATCTTTTGCATGAGGAGATAGAGGCTCTTTATGAGACCACTGCCGTATCGCCACAATTGTGTGAAGTGAGGAATCTGATCACGGTGGGCTATCTGATCGTGAAGGAAGCGTCTTTCAGGAAGGAAAGCCGGGGTCTTCATTTCAATACCGACTACCCGGAGAAGAGCGCGCTCGTGCAGAATATTGTGCTTTAAACACTCGATCTTATGAACGACCAAGCTATCTCAAAAGCCATGATCTTTTCGGCAGGCCTGGGTACGCGGTTCAAGCCCTGGACCGACCATCATCCCAAAGCGCTGGCATTGATCAATGGGAAAAGCCTTCTGCAGCGTAACATCGAATACTTACAACAATACGGCATTTATGATGTCGTCGTGAATGTACATCATTTTGCGGATCAGATCGTCGCAGCCCTCGATGCCGGCAAGGGTTGGGGCAGTACTGTTTCCATCAGTGATGAGACGGATGAGGTGCTGGAGACCGGCGGCGGATTGATAAAGGCAAGGAGGTTGTTGGACGGAGCTCCCTTTGTCGCTATGAATGTGGATATTCTCACCGACCTCGACCTGAATGCCCTGATCCGGGATCATTTTCAACACCGGTGTTTGGCAACCCTGGCCGTGACGCAACGGGAGACGTCCAGGTATTTTCTCTTCGATGAAGAGGACCGGCTGCGGGGATGGAAGAATATAAAGACGGGCCAGGAGAGATGGGCTGGTGAAAAGTCTTTTTCGGGGCCGGTGCATCCACGGGCCTTTAGCGGGATACATGTCATCGATCCGGCGCTTTTCACCGTGATGCGGCAGTCGGGAAAATTTTCGATGGTAGATGTCTACCTGGAAGCGGGCAGCAGCCATGTTATCCGGGGTTTCGATCACAGCGGGTCGTTATTGATCGATGTAGGCAGGCCCGAATCGGCTGAGCAGGCGGCAGCAATGTTCCCATGATCGACCGGCCACTTATTATCTAAAAATTATATTGGTATTAATTCTACCGGCATTTCCGCCGGAAATCTTCGGAAGAAGTACATTTGTCCCTCCTCAAAGAGCTTCGCATGAAGAAAATTCTTTTACTGTCTGCCCTGGGACTGATAGTGGGGCAGTCGAGGGCCCAGCAAGCGATACGCCGGCCCGGAACAGTTTCCGATTCTGTAATTGTGCTCTCCAACGGCTGGTCATTGACACCGGCGGGGCATGGCTTTCGATTGGGCGATCTGCCCTTGAATATTGCCGTATCCGCCAATAGGCGATGGGCCGCCGTCACCAATAACGGCCAGAGCACACAGACCCTGCAGCTTATCGATGTGGCGGCGGAAAAGGTGATAGACAGCGTTATTATTCCCAAGAGCTGGCTGGGATTGAAGTTCAGCTCCGACAATAAGTTCCTTTATGCGTCGGGTGGCAATGACAATCGCATTCTAAAATATGCCGTCAGGCCGGGTGCATCTCATGGCCTTGTGCTGAGGGATAGCATTTTACTGGGAAAGAAATGGCCGGAAAAGATCTCTCCTGCCGGGATGGATATAGACGATAGGAAGAAGCTGCTGTATGTCGTGACAAGGGAGAACAATTCCCTGTACATCGTAGACCTCTCCACCAAGGCCATCGTACAGCGCCTGGACCTGGGAGGAGAAGGATATACCTGCCAGCTGTCGCATAGCCGGAAAGAGCTGTATATCACCTGCTGGGGATGCGACAAGGTATTGATCTTCGATACGGAGCAACGCAGTTTTTCCGGAGAGATACCTGTGGGTGACAATCCAAATGATATTTGTCTTACCCGTAATGACCGCTGGCTTTTTGTAGCCAATGCCAATGATAATTCAGTATCCGTCATCGACCTGCGGCAACGAAAGGTGGTGGAGACGCTGAATGCGGCCCTGTATCCGGATGCGCCTCCCGGCTCGACGACAAATGCCCTCGCGCTCAGCTCCGATGAGAAGACCCTGTATGTGGCCAATGCGGATAATAACTGTCTGGCCGTATTCGATGTCCATGAGCCGGGAGAATGCCAATCAAAAGGCTTTATCCCTGTGGGTTGGTATCCTACCGCCGTAAGGACGATTGGAAAGAAGATATGGGTGGCCAATGGAAAAGGTTTTTCTTCGCTGCCCAATCCGGAGGGGCCCAGTCCTGTGAGCAGGCGGCAGGAAGTGAACTATCAGAAGGGCGATCTTAATAAAAAGAAGGCGCCGGTGCAGTATATAGCCGGATTGTTCAAAGGTACGATGAGTGTCATCGATGAACCAACGGAGCAGGAGCTGGCTGTCTATTCTGGCCAGGTGTACCGGAATACGCCTTATACAAAGGACGGGGAGCTGATGGCCAAAGGACTGTCCGGTAATCCCATACCGATGAAGGTGGGCGATCCCTCGCCTATCAAATATGTTTTCTATATCATTAAAGAGAACCGCACCTATGATCAGGTCCTCGGCGATATGAAGGAAGGCAATGGGGACAGCAGCCTGGTATTATTTGGCGAGCATGTAACCCCTAACCTGCATGCGCTGGCGAGAGAATTTGTCCTGCTGGATAATTTTTATGTCGATGCGGAAGTGAGCGCCGACGGGCATGAATGGAGCATGGGCGGCTATGCCACCGACTACCTGGAGAAGACCTGGCCCACTTATTATGGAGGGCGGGGCGGTCATTACGACTCGGAGGGCAATCGGGAGATAGCCAATAACAAAGGCGGATATATCTGGGATCACTGCCTGCGGGCCGGGGTGCCTTACAGGACATATGGTGAGTTTGCGGACGATTATAAGCCGAATATAAAGACTTTACAGGGGCATTACTGTCCTTATTATACCGGCTGGGATTTGCATGTGCGGGACACGGTGAGATTGAGCCAGTGGAAAAGGGATTTCGACTCGCTGCTGGCTGCTGGTGCGCTGCCGCGGCTGAATACGGTGCGGTTTGGCAACGATCATACGGAGGGTATGAGAAAGGGAAGACCTACGCCTTTTGCGCATGTGGCGGACAATGACCTGGCGGTAGGTGGATTTATAGAATACCTCAGCAAGAGCCCTATCTGGAAGGAAAGTGTGGTTTTTATCCTGGAGGACGATGCGCAGAATGGCCCCGATCATGTGGATGCGCACCGTAGTCCTGTATATGTTGCCGGCGGATTTGTCAAGCGTCATTATGTCGACCATACCATGTACTCCACCACATCGGTGCTGCGTACTATCGAGCTGATATTGGGGCTTTCACCGATGAGCCAGTACGATGCGGCGGCGACTCCCTTATGGCGGTGTTTTTCCAATGAGGCCGATCTGTCGCCTTTTCATGCCCTGCCGGCGAATATCGATCTGGGTGATATCAATGTGGCCTGGAATGAGATGGCCAAAAAGTCGGCCGGTATCGACCTTACACGGGAGGACAGGGTGCCTGACGCCTTGTTCAATGAGATACTCTGGAAGGGAATAAAGGGGATGGATGCAAAAGTGCCGGCTCCCAGCAGGGCGGCGTTTGTGAGAGCCACTAAAAATGATGACTAAAAAAGAGACCCGCGTTAGCGGGTCTCTTAATTTTGTTAGTAGCGGCCGTGGCGGTCCCATCCGCGGTGTTCACCACGATTGTGATCG
>Ga0207667_10000097_pt1 | contig 143270 bp, 132 predicted proteins | sample KBSCornC52_FD_184301 | JGI IMG/M metagenome (GOLD analysis project Ga0207667, IMG submission 184301) | Corn rhizosphere microbial communities from Kellogg Biological Station, Michigan, USA - KBS Corn C5-2 (SPAdes) (version 2) | ecosystem: Host-associated > Plants > Roots > Rhizosphere > Soil ... | reverse complement strand
TCGCGTCGCGAGCCGTTGGCTCTTGGCTCTGAGGCCATTTCTCTTTGGTTACTTTCTCTTTGGGCCAGCAAAGAGAAAGTAACTCGGGCGCCGGCAGGCGTCCGAAATGCCCGCTGCATAAGCGGCCCGGTCGCGGTATCGCGACAACCGAGCGTCACAGTCACTGGATTCCTGCCTACGCAGGAATGACGAGTAAGGGAGGCCTGCGCCGGAATGGCGAGCTAAACAGCCCGCCCGCGGCCCCAAATCAGCGCGCGCACCAGCAACGCCACCACCAACACCGCAACGCACGCGCCATACCCGTACAACGCAGGCAACACCTGCTGCCAGATCGCCCCACTGGACGGCCCGAACTGCCCCGCGGTGGGCACCACCGCCCCCTCGAACCCGGCAATCGCCGCCCATCCGGCAGCCACCGCGGCGGCGATCACCGCCAGCAGATCGAAGGCCCGCCGCGCCTTGGTGCGTGGCAGGCTCTTCGGGTATGCCCAATACGCCCAGGCAAGAATCAACAACCAGGGCGCCAGCAACAGAATCGCGAGATAACGCATCAGTCAGATCACTCCAGAAAACGGTTCACCGCCTCCGCGCGACCCACCGTACTCACTCCTGCGCGGAAAGCTGATCCAGCGCCTCGCGCAAACGCGCCAAGGCCTCATCGCGGGCCGGCTCATCGCCATACTCGGGCGTGCTGCCGACAAACTCGCCATCCAGCTCCAGATGCAGCGCGCGCGGCTGCACCTGCAGCACGGCGGAGATCGCACCGGAACCCTTCAGGCGCTTCTGGTAGGTGCCAGCCGCCTTCGGATCAGCGAACGACTTCGACAGCAGCAGCTCTTCGCCCTCAGCGGAGAACAGGCGGAAACGGAAGCTACCATCGGCCTCGCGGAAACTGGCAAAGCGCGGCAATTTGCCCGCCCGGCCCTCGGCCTTGCCCACCGCCGGCGCAGGCGCCACAGCCACGGCGCTGCCCGAGCGCAGGCCGATCGCATCGCGCAGCTCGGCGATCTTCGGTGCAGCGATGGCACGGGCCTTCAGCGCACCTTCGCGCAGGATCGCTTCGATCCGCTCCGGCTTGGCCATCAGTTCGTCGTAACGCTCGCGCATCGGCGCCACGTCGGCCTCAATGCGCTCGAACAGCACTTGCTTGGCCTCGCCCCAGCCGATGCCGTCCAGCAGCGCCTGGTGAAAGGCACCGGCTTCGGCTTCGGTGGCGAACGCGCGGAAGATGGTGAACAGCGATGAGCTGTCCGGGTCCTTCGGTTCGCCCGGCAGGCGCGAGTCGGTGACGATGCGCATGATGGTTTCGCGCAGATGCTTCTTGCCGCCGGCGAACAGCGGAATGGTGTTGTCGTAGCTCTTGGACATCTTGCGGCCGTCCAGGCCCGGCAAGGTGGCCACCTGCTCCTCGATCACCACTTCCGGCAGCACGAAGTAATCGCCGCCGTAGATATGGTTGAAGCGCTGCGCGATATCGCGCGCCATCTCGATATGCTGGATCTGGTCGCGCCCCACCGGCACCTTGTGCGCATTGAAGGCGAGGATGTCCGCCGCCATCAGCACCGGATACATGTACAGGCCCGCGGTGACGCCCGCATCGGCGTCCTCGCCCGCTTCGGTGTTCTTGTCCACCGCCGCCTTGTACGCATGCGCGCGGTTGAGCAGGCCCTTGGCGGTGACGCAGGTGAGGAACCAGGTCAGCTCCGGAATCTCCGGGATATCCGACTGGCGATAGAAGGTGACGCGATCCGGATCCAGCCCCGCGGCCAGCCACGTCGCGGCGATCTCCAGGCGCGAGCGCTCGATGCGTGCCGGGTCGTCGCTCTTGATCAGCGCGTGGTAGTCGGCCATGAAGTAGAACGCATCCACTTCCGGGCGAAGGCTGGCGGCCACGGCGGGGCGGATCGCGCCGACGTAGTTGCCCAGGTGCGGCGTGCCGGTGGTGGTGATGCCGGTCAGTACACGGGTTCGCATGTGTCTTCTGCCTGATCTCGTTGAAGCTTGTTGTCGTTGGATCAGCGGATCAGCGTGGATTTGCCGAACAGCGATTCCACCAGGTCCACCGCCAGCTTGGCGGTCTGGTTGCGCTTGTCGAAGGCGGGATTGAGTTCCACGATATCCAGCGAAGCGAGGCGGCCGGTGTCGGCGATCATCTCCATGCACAGCTGCGCTTCGCGGTAATTCGGGCCGCCGCGCACGGTGGTGCCCACGCCGGGCGCGATGGCCGGATCGAGGAAGTCCACGTCGAAGCTCACATGCAGATGGGTGTCGGCATCGACGCCTTCCAGCGCTTCTTCCATCACGCGCTTCATGCCGGATTCGTCGATCTGGCGCATATCGAAGATGCTCACGCGCGCCTCGCGCACCAGGCGCTTCTCGCCTTCGTCGACGGAGCGGATGCCGATCTGGCGAAACACCTCCGGCGAGGTGGCCGGCTTGCTGCCGCCCAGTTCCGTCAGTTCGACCGGCCCCATGCCGCACAGGCAGGCCACCGGCATGCCGTGGATATTGCCCGACGGCGTGATCTGGGCGGTGTTGAAGTCGGCGTGCGCGTCCAGCCACAGCACGCGCAGCTGCTTGCCCTGCTCGCGGCAATGGCGGGCGACGGCGGTGATCGAACCGATCGCCAGGCAGTGATCGCCGCCGAGCATCACCGGCAGTCGGCCCAGGCCAAGTTCCGCGTAGATCGCCTCGTACACCGCACGGTTCCAATCCACCACCGCGGACAGATGGCGATAGCCCTCGCGCGGCGGCTCCCACGGATTCATCGGGCCCTGCAGATTGCCGCGGTCGACCACGTCGATGCCGCGCGCCTTCAGCCGCGCCTGCAGATTGGCCACGCGCAGGGCCTCGGGCCCCATCGAGGCACCGCGGTGCCCCGCTCCGATATCGGTGGGCGCACCGATCAGCGATACAGCCTGATTACCCATGCTTCCTCGGTCATTCATGTCTTTAAGGGGTGCACGCCAGCAAGGTGCCGGCGGCATCTCCCAAGTCTACAAGAACGCCTGCGTCGGTTCCCCGCCGGGCAAAACCCGCTTTAAACGCCGGCGCCGAGGTCCAGGGCGAAGCTGCCGCGCTGCCCCAGGTCCTGCGCGTGGCGCGCCAGCCAGCGCTCCGCGGTGTCCCGGCCCAGGTCGTGCAGGGCGCGCAGCTGGCTGGTGCGGGTGTCGGCGGCGGAGTGGCCGAGCGCGGCCAAGCCTTCGTCCGGCGCGATCACATGCAGGCGCAGCTCGCGCAGCTTGCGCTCGGCGGCGCTGGGCCATAGATGGCGCGCGGCCTGCGCGCGGGCCGCGGCGAGATCGCGCAGCTCGCGGGTGAACGCGGCGCCGAAGGACAGCTCGGCCGACAGCATCAGCGCCTCGCGCGCATTGCGCGGCATGCTCTGGCGCAACTGCGGCTGCAGCAGGATGCACAGCAGCTCGTCGCCGCCAATGCGCAGCAGCGGCTCCAGCGCGGGATTGCCGGCAAAACCGCCGTCCCAGTAGGCCTCGCCGTCGATCTCGGTCGGCGGGAACCACGGCGGCAGGCTGGCCGAGGCGAGCAAGGCGTCGTGGCTCAGCCGCGCGCCGGAAAACACTTCCAGCGCGCCATCGCGCATGCGCGTGGCGGCGATGTACAGCGCCACCGGACCGTGGCGCAGCGTGTCCTCGTCGAAGAACTCCTGTACCACCGGCCGCAGCGGGTTGATGCCGCCGCTGGCCGCCGATACCGCCGGCTGCGGCCACGGCATCGCATCGCCGAACAGCCGCGACTGCGCCTGCCACCAGTCCGCCACCGCATTGCGCCCGGCCAGGCCCAGCCAGAAGGCATCGAGCGAAGCGCGCGCACCCGCGGCGCCGCCGCGTGCCCAGCCTTGCGCGAACGCCGCGGCATTCATCGCGCCGCTGCTGGTGCCGCTGATCGCCTCCACCGCCAGGCCGGGCAGCTCCAGCAGGCGGGTCAGCGCGCCCCAGGTAAACGCGCCATGCGCGCCGCCGCCTTGCAGGGCGAGTTTCAGCGTGAGCATGGCGGGAGGGGTTTGCTGCATCGCATCACCCGATCTTCCCGGGCGTGCAAGCGAGGGTCAAGTGAAGTCTTGCTTACAGACCTTCGACCGCCAGGCGATAACAGGCGCGCCCGGCTTCCTTCGCTTCGTACAGCGCCTCGTCGGCTTTCTGCACCAACTCGTCCAGCGAGTTGGCGTCGCGACATAACGCCGCGCCGACGCTGAGCGTGACCTTCAGGCGCGCGGCGTCGAGCGACACCGGTGGCGCCATCGAGGCGAGCACCTTGTTGGCCAATCCCTCGGCGGCATAAGTGGCATCGACGTCATCGCACAGGATCACGAACTCGTCGCCGCCCAGGCGCGCCACCAGATCCGACTTGCGCACCGAAGCCTTCAAACGCCGCGCCACCTCGCGCAGCACCGCATCGCCGGAAGCATGGCCATGGCCGTCGTTGATCTGCTTGAAGTAGTCCACGTCGACCAGCAGCAGCAACATCGGCGCGCGCGTCACCGCCGCCCGCTCCAGCGCCGCCTGCGCGCATTCGGTGAAATAGCGGCGATTGGCCAGGTTGGTCAGCGTGTCGTAATGCGCGAGGAAGGACAGCTTCTGCTCCGCCAGCTTGATGCGCGTGACGTCGGTGGTCAGCGCGTAGAAGCCGATGTTCTCGCCGGTGACCGAAGTGGCCGGCAGATAGGTGGTCTGCAGATAGAAGTAGCGGCCGTCGCGCTCGAACTCGTATTCGAAGGTGGTCTCCCTGCCCTGCAAGGCCACCGCGATATGCGGCTTCAACAAGCCATACAGACCGGCCCCGCGCGATTCGCGCACGGTGCGCCCGACCATCGCTTCGGGCTCCTGTCCGGTGATCTCGCGCGCATAGCCGCTGACGAAGATATAGCGCTCGTCGGTGCCCACATGCGTGATCAGCGCCGGCACCTTGTCGGTGATGCGGCGCAGGCGCGTCTCGCTGTCGGCCAGCGCCTGCTCGGCGACGATGCTTTCGGTGATGTCGCGCCCCGTATAGATCAGCTCCAGCTCGCCGGCATGCTCCGGGCTGGGCACTACGCGCACCAGCGCCTCGATCCACACGTAGTAGCCTTTCTTGTGGCGCAGGCGGTAGCGCGTCAGCGACATGCGGCCGGTGGACCACAGCAGGTCCACCGCTTCGGCTACGCGGTCGCGGTCGTCGTGGTGGATCAGGTCCGGGCGCGGCTCGGTGAACTCGCCGACTTCCCAGCCGAGCAGGTCCTTGATCGATGGCGACACGTAGCGCCGCCTGCCGTCGCGCGCGATGCGCATCACCAGGTCGCTGGCGTAGTCGGCGAGCAGGCGGTAGCGCACTTCGCTGTCGCGCACGCGCCGCGCCAGGCGGCGGCGATCGGCCTGCGCCAGCGCGATCGGCACCGCCACCAAGCACATCATGCCGAGAAAGACCTGCCCCAGCAGCGAGCGCTCGACCGGGCTGGCGCCAGGAATCAGGCCGAGCGGGCCGCCGCCCATCGCGATGGCGATATTGACCACCAGGGTCACCACCGCCACGCCGATCACCAGTCCCGGAAAGCGATGGCGCAGCACCACATACAGCAGCGGCGCGAAGATCACGAACAGCAGCGGATAGCGCGATTGCGCGAACACCGCGACCGCGGTCGCACCGAGCAGCAACAGATCGCGCAACAGGACCAGGCGATAACCCGGCTGGCCCAGCATGCGCCAGCCCTGCACCAGCACCACCAGGGTCAGCGTCGCCACGATCACCATGCCCAGCAGATGCGAGCGGAACCACCAGTCGAAGGTGGTCAGGAAATCGATATTCGCCGTGGCGTAAAGCATGAAAGCCGCGAGCAGCGCCGATACCAGCGATGCCGCCAGCGTCGACAGCATGGCCACCTGGCCCAGGCGCAGGAACGGCGTGTCGTCCTCGATGCGCGGGAAGCGCCGGCGCACGCCGTGCGCCACGATCATCACCTCGATACCGTTGACCAGCCCCAGCAGCACGCTGGAGATCAGCGGATCGCCCAGCAGCATCTTGCCGACGAAGTAGCCGGCGAACGACGACGCCAGATACGTGGACCAGCGCTCGCTGGGCACCTTCAGCAGGACGCCGACCACCACGCCATCGGCGATCCACATGGTCACATTGCTGCCGGTATGCCGCGTCAGCAGCAGCGAGTACGCCGTGGCCGCCAGCACCACGGCAAACATTGCCAAGGCTTCGGCCCAGCGCGTCCAGCGCAGGTTCGGTTCTATCCGCAGCTGCATCGCAATTCCTTGTAGGCGAGGCGTGCAAGGTCCATGCGCTTGCTTATATAACGAGCAGGCATTGAAAAAAATGTGGACTGCGCTGCGTTGCGCGCGATGCTTGCCGTGCAGAGCGCCATCGCCGCCGGCGCAGCGATGAAGGCCGCGTGCATGAGTGCGATGGGAATGGGCGCGCATGGCGCCGCTCAGATGGTGCCGACAGTCTGACTCGAACAGACGACCTACCGCTTACAAGGCGGTTGCTCTACCAACTGAGCTATGCCGGCGAAGGAGGCGCAGTCTAGCAGGTCGCCTCTGGCGGCTGCAGATAGAGAAATCGCTCAGAAACAGCCGGTGCTGTGCGAGCCCACGCCCGCGGCGTTGCGCAGGCGGCTGTGCCAGTCGAAGTGCGCGCCGTCGGTGATGGCGAGGTCCAGCCAGTATTCGGGCACGGTCTCGGTGCGCTCGCTCATCTGCGCGGGGAAGCCGGCGGCGACCACTTCGTCGCGGCGCTTGCGCGCGTTGGCCGGGTCCTTGAACAGGCCCAGCGAGATGGTGTTCGGCTGGCCGCCGGAGCCGACCACGAAGTAGTCGCCGATATTGGCCGCGCTCAGCCGGCGCGCCTGGGCCAGGGCCTGGTCGCGGCTGGCGCTGGCCGGCAGATAGACCCACCAGCCGCGCGTCTGCGTGGTCTGTTCCTGGCGCGAACGCATACGCGCGGCCTGCGCGGTGAGCGCGTTGCGGGCGTTGTGCAGATCCACCGGCGTGGCGAACGGGCCGATCGAGATGCAGGTGTAGGTGTTGGAGCGCGACGGCGTCAGCGGCAACGCGGGCTGCGCCGGCGCCTTGGCGGCGCTGCTGGCGGGCGTGGCTGGCTGCGGCGCCGGTGCGCTGGCGGCGGGCGCCTGCACGGTAGCCGCGGTTTCCGGCGCGCTTGCCGGCGGCGACGGGCGCTCGGCCAGCAGATGCAGGGTGGGCACGTCCGGATCGGCGGCGCTGCGGCCGTGGGTGTCGTCCTGGCCCAGCCACAGCCATGCGCCCACGGCGATATTGAGCGCGATCAGCAGAACGAACAGCAGGCGCAGAACCATGCAACGACCCAGGTGAGGAAACGACAACGCGCCATTCTAGAGAGCGCGCGTGGCAGCCGGATGCGCACTCGCCCACACCGCCAGGCCGTGGAGTACGCCGTCCTCCGCCAGCTCGGCGGGACCGTCCAGCAAGGGCAGCAGCGCCGCGGCATCGCCGCCGCCCAGCCGCAGCGCGGGGGCGCCGCCCAGGGTGGGTGCCATGCGGCGCACGAAACGCTCGATCAAGGCCGCCGCGGCCTGCCAGCAGCCGGAGGCCACGGCGTCGGCGGTATTGGCGGCGGCGTCCAGCACCTCGCCGGGACGCTCCGGGCGCACGCGGGCGGTAGCGCCGACCAGCGACTGCTGCATCAGCTGCGGGCCGGGGGCGATCAGGCCGCCCAGATGACGGCCGTCGGCGGCCAGCGCGTCCAGCGTCAGCGCGGTGCCGACGCCGGCCAGGATGCAGGGCGCGTGACCGGCGTCATAGGCGGCGACCATGGCGAGGAAGCGGTCGACGCCGAGGCGTTGCGGTTCGTCGTAGGCATTGCGCACGCCGCAGGCTTCCGCGGGGGTGCGCAGCCAGAACGGGTCCAGCGGCCAGACGCTGCGGGCGATGTCGGCGACGGTGGCCTCGCGCGCGGCGTCGACCACCGAGGCGCCCATTACATCGTCCGGTGCGGGCAGTTCGCGCCAGGCCGCGCGCAGTGCGGCGGCAACGTCGCTGTCCCAGCTAACGGCGCCTCGCGCATGCCAGGCATCGCCGTCGCGCAGCGCCCATTTCAGGCGGGTATTGCCCAGGTCCAGCAGCAGCCTCATGCGCGGCGCACCGAGACGTCGGCGCTGTCGATGCGGTGCAGGCCGTCCGGCGTCTGCACCAGCAGCGCGCCGCGTTCGTCCACGCCCGCGCCGACGCCTTCCAGCGTGCCCTGCGCACCCTGCACGCGCAGCGGCGCATCGAGCAGCAGGTCGCGCGCGGCGTAATCGGCGACGAAGCCGGCGAAACCTTCGCGTTCGAACTGGAGCAGCCCGTCGACCAGCGCCGTCACCAGCGCAGCCGCTACTTCGTTGCGCTCGGGCGGCTCGCCGCCGGCCAGCGTGGCCAGGTCGCACGCGGGCTGGCCGGCCTGCTCGCGCAGCGCCTCGGTCAGGCGCAGGTTGAGGCCGATGCCGATCACCGCCGCGCACGGCCCCTGATATTCGCCGCTCAGCTCGACCAGGATGCCGGCCAGCTTGCCGCCGCGCGCCAGCGCGTCGTTCGGCCACTTCAGCCCCGCCTCGGCGATGCCCAGCGCTTCCAGCGCACGCAGCAGGATCACGCCCACCGCCAGCGACAAGCCCGACAGCGCGGCGAAGCCCCCATCGAAGCGCTTCAGGCAGGACAGATACAGATTGAGCCCCGGCGGCGACAGCCAGGCGCGGCCGCGGCGGCCGCGGCCGGCGCTCTGGGTCTCGGCGATCACCACGCTCAGGTCGGGCAGTCCGGCGGCGCGGCGCTGCAGTTCGCTGGAAGTGGAATCCAGCTCCCAGTGCACTTCCAGCTCGCCCAGCCGCTTGCGCGAGGGCGCCGGCACGGCGGCGCGGATGCGTCTGGCGTCGAGCATCTGCAGCGCCCACGGCAACCGGTAACCGGCGGCGCCGCGCGCCTCGATCGGCACGCCGCGCGAGCGCAGGGCCTGGATCTGCTTCCAGATAGCGGCGCGCGTCACCCCGCCCTGTTCGGCCAGGCGCTCACCCGACAGCGGCTCGCCCGTGGCCAGCAGCGCAAGCAGTTCCCGCGGTTGCATCAGAGGCACCCGCCGGCATGGTGAGCCCGGCCGGGGCCAGGCCTCGCCAGGGGTGAGTCGATCGCATGCATCCGGGCATCTTAGAACGTGGGCCGGGCGTCGAGTAGCCGGCCCACGCCCACCGCTCCTAGTACTTGTGGGACTGGCGCCTCCGGGCAGGACAAAGCCGGGCACTGGCATCCTAGGGACTATTCTGCGACGATCCGGACCTTGGCTTGCGGATCAAGGGGTTGAGCCGCCATGGTTATCAGGCAGTTCCTATTCGCGTGTGTTCTGGGCGCCAGCGGCATCGGTGCCGCATCGGCCATGGACGCCGATACCCAGGAATTGGGCGGCCTGCAGCGCTCCAGCGTGGATAGCGCAGTCGTCACCCACGAGGTCAGCGGCAACGGCGGCGATGCGCTCGGCGTGCCGCACGACAGCAGCACCCAGAACGCCCCGGCCTCCGGTTCCTCCAGCGAGAACTGCCCCCCCAACGGCGGCAGCAGCTCTACCGGTACGCAGCGCAGCCGCCGTATCAGCCTGGGCTGGCAGTCGCTGCTGCCGGGCTCCATCCAGTAAGCCGTTCCAGTGGCGGGGGCCTGGTGGCGACAGTGGCTGTCGCGCTTCGACCCGCCGGAAATTCCCGATGTCTTATGGCGCCGCGCACTCGCGGCCTGCCCCCTGGCGCGCCGTCTCGACGATGACCGCCAGCGCGAACTGCGCCGCCTCACCACGCATTTCCTCGCCCGCAAACGCTTCCACCCCCTCGCCGGCGCCGAGCTGGACGACCGGCTGCGCCTGCTGATCGCCCTGCAGGCCTGCCTGCCCGCGTTACGCCAGGGCAGCGTCGGCCTGCGCGGCTGGCGCGAGATCCTGGTCTACCCGGGCGAGTTCAAGGTGCGCCGCAGCCATCACGACGAGCACAGCGGCGTGGTCAGCGAAGCGGACGACGTGCTGATCGGCGAAGCCTGGGAACGCGGCCCGCTGATCCTTTCATTGGCCGACGTGCAGCTCGACCTGGAACAACCCTGGGACGGCTACAACGTGATCGTGCACGAGATGGCGCACAAGTTCGACATGCTCGACGGCGCACCCGACGGCGTGCCGCCGCTGCCGGAGGAAATCAGCCGGCGCGACTGGATCGTCGCCTTCCAGCGCGCCTACGACCATCTCTCCGACGACGTGGCGCGCGGCCGCGACACGCTGATCGATCCGTATGCGGCCGAAGGTGCCGACGAGTTCTTCGCGGTGACCAGCGAACTGCACTGGTCGCAGCCGGGCGTGCTGAAACGCGCCGACCCGGTGGTGGCGGCGCTGCTGGATGCTTATTACGGCCCCTCGCCGGCGCCGTGCTGAGCCTCAGCTCGGCGGCAAACGCACGCTGAAGCGCGCGCCGTTGAATTCCGGCGAACGATCGACGCTCAGCTCACCGCGATAGGCCTTGATGATGTCCTGCACGATCGACAGGCCGATGCCATGGCCCTGCACGCGCTCGTCGCCGCGCACGCCACGCTGCAGCACCTTTTCGATCTTGTCGTCGTCGATGCCGGGGCCGTCGTCTTCCACGCTCATCCACAGTCCGGGACGCTGGCGGCCGGCGACGGGCTCGATCTTCACCACCAGCAGCACGCGGTGGCCGGCCCACTTGAAGGCGTTCTCCAGCAGGTTGCCCATCAGCTCGAGCAGGTCGCCCTGCTCGCCGTAGAACGCGGCGCCTTCTTCGATATCGAATTCGCACAGCACGTTCTTCGCGGCGTAGACCTTTTCCAGGCTCTGCACCAGATCTTCCGCGTGATTGGCGATCGGAATCGCCGAGGCAAAGGTCTGCCGCCCGGTGGTGGCGGCGCGGGCGAGCTGGTAGGCCACCAGTTCGTCCATGCGGCGCACCTGGTCGAATACGTCGCTGCGCATCGGCGACAAGTTGCCGTCGGTGGATTCCAGCCGCGAGCGGATCACCGCCAGCGGCGTCTTCAGGCTATGCGCGAGATCGGCCAGGGTGTTGCGGTAGCGCGTGCGCTGTTCGCGCTCGCTGTCGATGAAGGCGTTGATGCGTTCGGTGAGGCCGGTGAGTTCCAGCGGATAGCGGCTGTCGAGCTCCTCCGCTTCGCCGCGCTCGACGCGGCTCATATCGCTGGCCACCTTGCGCAGCGGCGTCAGGCTCCAGCGCAGCAGCAGCAGCTGCAGCAAGATCAGCATCACGCCCAGCGTGGCCAGCCAGAAGATCAGACTGCGCCGAAATACCGCGTTCTGGCCTTCGAGCTGATCCTCCGCCTGCGCCACCATGAAGGTCAGCTTCACCGACTTCTTCTCGGAGGTGTCCAGCGCCACGCCATACGCGTAGTAGTAAAGCCGCCCCATGCGCGTATCGATCGGGCCGATGAACTGGCTCTGCCCCGGCTCCAGCCGCTTCAGAAACGCGAAATCGCGCCCGATCGCCGAGGGCGATTCCAGCTTCGCGCCGTTCTCGCCCAGCGCCAGCGCATACAGGCCCGAACCCGGCTGGGAAAAGCGCGGATCGGGCGGCGTATCGGGCAGCAGCACCTTGCCGGAGCGACCCACTTCGGTGCCGGCAAGGTAGGCGACGACATAGTTCTGCAGGCGGTCCTGCAATTCCTTCAGCGCGGTTTCCGCGCTGGAACGGGACAGGGTGAGCCCTACGACCCCGAGAAAGGCCGCCAGCACGAAGCCGGTGGCCAGCGCCGCGCGCGCCGCCAGCGAGAACGGGCGGCGCGGCTGCTCGGGATCATTCGCCTTCGTTTTCGCTGCGGGGGATGGCAAAGCGGTATCCGCGTCCACGTACCGTCTCGATGGGCTTGAGGGTGCCTTCCGGGTCGAGCTTCCTGCGCAGACGGCCGATGAAGACCTCCAGCACATTGGAGTCGCGGTCGAAATCCTGCTGGTAGATGTGCTCGGTCAGGTCGGCCTTGGAGACCAGCTCGCCCGCGTGCAGCATCAGGTATTCCAGCACCTTGTATTCGTAGCTGGTGAGGTCGACCAGCTTGCCCTCCACCGACACGGTCTGTGCGGTGGTGTCCAGCTTGATCGGGCCGCAGGCCAGCACCGGCTTGGACCAGCCGCTGGCGCGGCGGACCAGCGCATTGATGCGCGCCAGCAGCTCTTCGACGTGGAACGGCTTGACCAGGTAATCGTCGGCGCCGTGCTTGAGGCCTTCGACCTTGTCCTGCCAGCTGCCGCGCGCGGTGAGGATCAGGATGGGGTAACGCTGGCCGACTTCACGCAGCGCCTTGACCAGGTCCATGCCGGACATCTTCGGCAGCCCCAGGTCGATGATGGCCAGATCGAACGGCACTTCGCGGCCGAGGTAGAGGCCCTCTTCGCCGTCCTGTGCCGCGTCGACGGCAAAACCGTCGCGCTTCAGGCGTGCGGCGAGTGTTTCGCGCAGCGGCGCCTCGTCCTCTACCAGAAGGATGCGCATCAGTGTTTCTCCTTATTGCCCTCGCCGTCGCCGGCCGGGTTCTTGGTGGAATCCGCGGAAGCCGGGCCTTTGCCCGCCTCCGTGTTCACAGTGACTACGCGTACGTGGCCGGACGGCGTGAGCACCTTGATCCGGTGCTCGAACGCGTTACGGCCGCGCCGCACGGTACTGGCTGACAGGATCTTGCCCCCGGTCTCCTGCTGGACCTGATTGACCGCCTGCTCGAGCGTCATCGCCGGCTCCTGCCCCTGCGCAGCCGCCGAAGCGGTCGCCAGAAGCAACAAAAGAGCCGAAATGCGCAGGATTGTCTTCATATCGCCAACAAAACCCCGGGGAACGGAGGGCTATCCTCGTTCAGCCTATGGAACCGGGCCTGAATACTGACCCGATCGCCCACCGCTGTCACGCCGCTACAGCCCGCCTGGGCGCTATGGCCCGCTCCAGCAGCTCCCAGCCCGCGCCAGGCAGGTGGGCACCCTCGCTGAGCATCCGGCGGAACCCCCGCGCGCCCGGTTCGCCCTGATAAAGGCCGAGCAGATGGCGCGTGATGTGCTTGAGGGCGGTGCCGCGGGCCAGCTCGGCCTCGATATAGGGGCGCATGCGGTGCAGCACGTCGTCCCGATCCGGCAGCGGTTCGCCGTAGAGCGCCGCTTCCACGCGGGCCAGGACATAGGGGTCGTGGTAGGCCGCGCGGCCGAGCATCACGCCGTCGACGTGGGCCAGATGGGCCTGCACCTGCTCGGCGGTGGTGATGCCGCCGTTGATGACGATGACGAGCTGGGGGAATTCGCGTTTGAGGCGGTAGACGCGCTCGTAATCCAGCGGTGGGATCTCGCGGTTTTCCTTCGGGCTGAGGCCCTGCAGCCAGGCCTTGCGCGCATGCACCACCAGGATTTCGACGCCGGCGGCGATCATGGTCTCGGTGAAATGCTGCAGGTCGGCGTATTCGTCCTGATCGTCGACGCCGATGCGGCACTTCACCGTCACCGGCACATCCACCGCGTCGCGCATGGCCTTTACGCAATCGCCCACCAGCGCAGGCTCGCGCATCAGGCAGGCGCCGAATTTGCCGGATTGCACGCGATCGGAGGGGCAGCCGACGTTGAGGTTGATCTCGTCGTAGCCCGCCGTGGCGCCGTGCTTCGCGGCTTCCGCCAACTCCACCGGATCACTGCCGCCAAGCTGCAACGCCACCGGGTGCTCCTGCTGGCTGTGTTCCAGCAGGCGGAGCTGCTTGCCCCGCACCAAGGCGGCGCTGGTCACCATTTCGGTGTACAGGCGGGCGTGGGGGGAGATCAGGCGGTGGAAGTAGCGGCAGTGACGGTCGGTCCAATCCATCATCGGCGCAATCGATAGACGGAAGTCACTTTTATTGATGGCATGCATGGCGAATATTCTACCCGCATGCTCAATGCGGGGAAGTTACGTGGCGCGCCCACGGCGTTGCGCAATGTCCTCTGTGGGTCGAAGCAGACGTTCCCAGTCCCGACCGTCACCATCCTAGCGACGTCGACGCGAAAGCGCGCAGCCCTGCATATATGAACCAAAAATTGGAAGAAGGGATTTATTTCGTACGCTTCCTCTGAACTAGGTCGATCACGACTGCTGCCACGAAGAATAGGCCGGCCGCATAGCCCACATGAGTGAGCGCCCTCGACTGACCTGGCGTTATGTACGAAAAGACCCCGTGGTCGTTCAACTGAACCGAATGCGCGGCATCGCTCTTGGCTGCCCCGTGCAAGGCCAATTGGGCGAATAGGAAATTGTGATAAACGCCGAAGCCCACTCCCATCGCCGCGAGCCCAAATTTTGGGATCTCGATTGCTAGCTTCATTTGCTATCCGCCATGATTGAGTGAGTCGACGTCCGCTTCGGGTCGAAAGCGGACCTATCGAATTACCTTGCCACTGCGATCCGCAATGGGTGCGACGGATTCTCAGCTATGAACGCTTCAACGTCTGCGAGCCTGGACGGCAATGCAGGGCCAGATGTGCTGCGGTAACTGAAGAACCGAAAGCCGGCCTCATGAAGGCGTCGCACTTTCTCCCACTGCTCTCTGTCGCGCTGCTTCGGGGCACGAAATGATCGACCCATAATGTGAATCGGTCCGCCGCATTGAGGGCATGTCGGGTTGCCATCCCTCCGAGGATGTGTCTTGAAGCTCTTGCAGCACCTGAAGCAGGCATGGGCAACTAGATAGTCAGGTCCAGCCATAGGCCCCTCTCTCTCAGTTCGCGAATGTCCGCTATGGGTCGGAAGCGGACACTCCGAGCTTGCCGAGTCGTCCTGAACGCAGCAAGCCAGGCCGCTCCGAGGCCAGACCTTCGGAGCAACGATGGTGCAACACGAGGGAGATCGAAAACCCTAACCCGCTACCTTATAAGGCTTATATGCCTTCGCTGGTCCAGTCCATCATCGGCGCAGTCGATAGACGGAAGTCACTTTTATTGATGGCATGCATGGCGAATATTCTACCCGCATGCTCAACCGGGGATACCGCCAAACGGGAGCGGGACAAGATCAAGGGCGCTGGCGGATTGCAATGACTCTTCGATCGCCCCCTATTCAAAGAGCAGCGCGACATCTTGGGAAAGGGGCAGGCCAAGAGCCTTGCCCCACTCGGATTAACGGGCCTCGCCCAGCGCCTTCAGGTGCTTGGCTGCATTCGTGTTGCCAGCGTTGAGGGCAAGCGAACGGCGGTAGCTTTCGATCGATGCCCTTCGATCGCCCGCTGCCTCATAGGCTTCGCCAAGGCTGTCGAAAGCATTCCAGTCTTGCGAATGTAGGATCGTCCATAGCTTGAAGATGGCACTGGCGTCGGCCGGGCGCTTTTGCTCCATCAGCGCGTACCCCCACGCCTTCAGCTCCTCTTCGGATAAGGCAAAGGATGGATCCTGCTGGTGAGTGGTTTGGTATGCCTCTATCGCATGCCCGAAGCCATCGCGCGCGAGTTTCACCGCGAGCTGCTCCTGCGATGCTGGCGCGGCCTCTGCCTGATGTGTTTCAGCGAGAATCGTGTGGGGTGCTGCACCGTTCTGCAGCGGGCTCCGTCGTAGGAATGCAAGCCCATTCTTTTCGTACTTCAGGTAAGCATCCAGGAAGTTGCGGATATAAAGGGCGGCCACGTTGTACGTGTGGCGAACCTCGGTCTTGGAATACTCACCGTAAGCGCTGGCATCACTTTCGCGTTGCATGCGTGATGTGAAATCCGCATGCCGCATCGGAAACATAGTGAGTTGATAGACATCAGCATACTTGGCCGCGTTCAGAAGGCTGAAGCTGGTGTCGACCTCGTTTCGGTTGAGCTGCGGAATGGTGCTCGGGATACGCGACATGTAGAGCCAAGGAGCCGTGAGGCGTCGCACATCTATCTGCTTGGTGATCGGTGGCTCCCGCGTACCGTCAAGGCTGATCAGCGCACCGATGCGGCTATCCCTTACCGCAGCCAGGACATTGTTCATCCCTCCCCAACTCCATCCCATGACGGCGACGTGCGCCATGTCGGCATCGGGGAGCGACTGAGCGTAACCGAGCAAGAATTCGATGTCTGCGATCTGCGGCTCGGCTCCCTTCGGCGAATAATCGTTCTGCTTGCCCCGCGCTCCCATGTTGGTGCTAGCGATCACGACATAGCCATTCCCGGCGAGATATTCGGCAAGATCGGCGTTCTCGTCGGCTGCGCCTCCAGCGCCCGGAGCGTAAATGACGACGGGGAACTTGCCGGAAGCCATCGGCGCATCCCGTGATGCCAGCATTGGCGCATCCAAGGCGGCTGGGGCCTCATCGCCGAGATCGGCAGCGATACCTGCCGCCTGATCCGCCGCCAATTCTTTCAGACGCGAACCGGTGAGATCGAAGTCGGCCTCCGTGAGGCGGGTCGCCGCGTAGTCGCGATAGCGAAGCGGAGCGCCACCTCGGGATGCTGGATACCAGATCAGCGTCTGGATTGGACGAGACCGCTCACCGCTCACCGTTTGGCCGGTAACTGGATCGACCGCACCCTTGAACTCGCGTGAATGGTCGTACTGCTGAACAACGCGCAGTCCCACAGCATAGGTTCCTGCCGGTTGCGATATGACCGCCTGGGCGGATGCCGCAGTGCTGCTCACAGCCAGAAGCAGCGCACCAAGGCGCATGATCACCTTTTCACTCACTAAAATGCTCCCCTCTCCGCCTGATCGGCGAACCATAGCCAAAGTCACTCGTTGCTCTCCATCATCCCGCCCTCTCGTCAAAATCCGCTCCGGGTCGAAAGCGGACACACTGAGCTTGCCCAGTCGTCCTGACCGCAGCAAGCCCGCCCCCTCCGAGGCCAGACCTCTGGGGCAACGATGGTGAAACACGAGGGAGATCGAACGCCTTAACCCGCTGCTTTATATTGCTTATATGCCTTAGCTGGTCCAGTCCATCATGGGAGCGACTGAGAGCCGGAAGGCGGACGGGGCGGGGGTTTGCATGGGGATATTCTAACGTCCTGTCAGAACCGTTGATTTCAGCTGCGGCGTTATCTTTTTGGTCATGAGAGCCGTAGCGCATCTACCAACGCAGACAGTGCGGAAGGCTGATGCTGGCGACTGGGGTAGTACATAAAGAAGCCGGGAATCGGGGGCGTCCAATCTTCCAGCACACGGATCAGTCGTCGCTTGGCAACGTCTCCCGCGACCTGCTCTTCGTAGACGAAACCGAGGCCCGCTCCAGCGAGCGCTGCTTCAATCACCAAATGTGTGTCGTCGATGATAAGCGGGCCGTTGACGCCGACGGTGACTGACTTCCGTCCCCGCTCAAACTCCCATCGATAGGGGCCGCTGGGAAGGCGCAATGTGATACATCGGTGCTCGCTGAGATCTGCTGGCTTCCGCGGAATGCTTCGCGACGAGAAATAGGCAGGTGATCCCACCACAGCCAGTCGCAACTCCGGCGTGACACGCACGGCAATCATGTCCTTCTGGATGTACTCGCCGAGCTGAATACCGGCATCGAATTCGCCTGCAACGAGGTCGACAGGACCCGTCACAGTGACAACGTCGAGAACGATGTCCGGATAGGCCTCAGCGAACGCCTTGAGCCGCGGCAGCAGCACCATGACGGCGGCCGAGCGCGACATCACCAGTCGGACGCGGCCCGCGGGGCGGCGGCGGACGCTTCGCGCTTTGTCCAGAGCCTGAGTTATCTGCTCAAGCGCCGGAGACAGATCCTGCAAGAGTGCAGCGCCTGCTGCGGTTGGCGCGACGCTCTTCGTGGTTCGAGCGAGCAGCTGCAACTCGAGTCGCCGCTCAAGTCCGCGGATCGTATGGCTCAGCGCAGACTGGGAGACACCCAGCTTTGCCGCAGCCCGCGTAAAGCTCCGCTCCCGGGCAACCACCGCGAAAGCAGCGAGTTCGTTCAGTTCGTTTCTCATGATTGATGAATATCACTCATGAGACCTTCCATCGCAACATGGCTAGTTTCATAAGTAAATCCAGCCTACGCTTGCCCGGCAACGTAACGCCAAGACTTTCAACGGGCCGCACGAATCGGCTCGATTCAACTACCTTCGAGGGCAGCTATGGATTCGGACGTTTCCGCTTTGCGGTCGATCGCGCAGACCTATTTCGACGCCGCCTATGAAATGGATGCGGAGAAATTCGCATCGCTGTTTCATCCATCGAGTTCCGTGACAAAGATCGGCGAAGACGGCGGCGTGAGCGTGACGCCGATTGCGGCGTGGCTTGCTGCCGTACGCAATATGAGATCGCCAAAACAACAGGGCTTCGAGCGCGATGACCAGATCCTATCCGTAGATGTTGAAAAGGATCTCGCAGTCTTGAAGATAAAGCTGCAGGTCTTGCCGCGAACCTTCACGGACATGCTGTCGTGCTTGAAGGTTCATGGGACCTGGAAGATCGTCCAGAAGGTGATGATCTCGAATACATAACAGGTCGGCCAATACCCCGACGCAATGTACTTAGGCCGAGTCATGGGCGCCCCCCATCAAGCATTACGGCAAATCGAAACCTTCTCTGGATAAGCCTTCGCACACCAATCCAGCCATTGCTTGCGATCGGCCTCACGCTCCGTCGAAGTCGATCCGCGGTAGACAAAACCGAAGCTCTGCCCCGTGGAGCTCGTCAGCTCTGCGGAAGTGGCATGGCGTGTTGCTGCAGGCGGTTGAACACCACGGATGTTTCCACGCGCAGCACGGCAGCGTGACGATTGAAATGCTCCGAGATGATCGCCTTCAAATGTTCCATGTCCCGAGCAACGACGTGGACGATCAGATCTGCGTGACCAGAAACAAGAAACACGCCGCGGACTTCCGGGGCCGCGGCGGTTGCGCTTACGAAATCATCCACGATGCCGATTTCCAGCTTGCCGAGCTGCACGAACAGCACCGCCTCCAGCGCCAACCCGATCGTTCGAAGATCCACCTCGGCATGAGCGCCGCGCAGAACGCCGCGCGTCCTCAGCGACTTGATGCGCTCATGGCAGGTAGATGGCGCCAGGCCGACCGACGCAGCGATCTGTTTATTGGATAACCACGCATCCTTCATCAAAAGGCGAAGGATGGCGAAATCTGTTCGGTCAAGATCGAGTTTGGTAGCCATATTTCCGAAATTTATTCGTTTGACGACCAAATAATCCTAATCATATCCTAAGTGTATGACAAATAATCGAATATTATCCGCACGAATCGCTCTGGCCACCCTGCTGCTGTCGGCATTCGCCGCCACCCTGCCAACCGTCTGTGCTGCCGCGACGGCCGCACCTACCGCGGTAAATGACGCCATTGGCCAGCGCCTGTTTGCCGAAGAACGGGCGAGTTGGGATCTAGCCATCAAGCGCGAGGCCACTGCCTATACGGCCCTCCATGCGCCGGATTTCTTCACGGTCGGCGGCACCGGTGTCGTAGACAGAGTGCACAGCGAAACATCCGCCATGGACGCGAACGTGCGCTTCGACCGATGCGAGCTTTCGGAATTCGGCATTCGCTTTGTCGCGGAGAATGCCGCGCTTGTCACCTACCATGTAAAAGCGGCGGGGCTTGATCATGGAAAAACCTTCCAGCTCGACAGCTACGCCTCGTCCCTGTGGATGAAGCGCGATGGCAAATGGCTGAATGTGTTCTACCAGGCGACACCCGCGTCGAATCGGTAAGCGTGCAGCATGCGCAAAGCCGCATGCCATGCTTGTCCGCTGCCACCGTCGACTAATGCGCTATCCGTACCTTTGCGACCACCTCGCTTATATAGCGGGCCACGGTCGCAGGTTGATCCCGTTGTATGAAATGCCCGGAATCGGGAACCACAACACTCCTGCCGTCCGTCGACAAAGACGCGATGACATCGTGTGCGCGCTTCCACGCTGCGTAGTAGCGCGCCTGCTCTTCTTCACTGAAGTCGGCCACCGGCGCCGGATGCCGCGCAGCGGTCAGCACGATTAACGGCATGGAACCGAACTGGCCGGCTTCGAAGCATGCTTCGCGATCATTGACGTTTTCCCCGGTCGCCGAACCAAAGGTGTTCTCGAATTCCGAAAGATTCGCCTCGTAATACTTGGCCTGAGCCTTCTGCTGATTCAGCACGGCATGCAGCGTGGCATCTTCTTTGTTTGCATTGTCCAGGCACGGGGACCCGCTTCCTATCCGCGCCTGCAATTCACCGGACCTGGCCTTATCCAGGCAAGAGCGTGCGTCAGCGACATAGCGGCCGTTAGCCGCGGCGAGCTCTGCAGCCTTGCCTGGGGGCAACCCATAGCGTTCGAAATGTTGCTGACCCGCGTAGCCCGGATCCACCAGCACCATGCCGGCGACTTCGCTCGGGTACGTTCTCGCGTAGAGGCTCGCGTAAATGCCTCCGTTGGAATGGCCTACCAGGATTACCGGCACGGGCAGCTTGGCGCGCTCGATCAATCGGTGCAGATCGTCCACGGCGTTGGCGGCATCCGAAGCGCGTGTCGGGGGATCACTGAACCCATAACCTGCGCGGTCGTATGAACAAACCGTCGTCGTTTGAGCGATAAGGCCCTGTGCCTTCTGCCAGCTCGCCGTGCTGCCCCCTGTTCCAGCGTCGAGAATCACCACCGGCTGGCCGTGCCCGAGGCAGAACAGATTAAGCTTGCGGGACCCGTCGATGGAGACGAGACGTTGAGGGTGCGCGTAGACGTCGGAGGGCACGCTTGCATCGGCCTGCCTCGCACATGCTGTCGTCAGCGGCATTACTGCAGCCGCGACAAGCCATGCGATCAAATATGCATGACGTGCTTGCATCGGCGAGTTCCTCCCACGCAGGGCGCAAGAAATCGAGATAGAAGCTCGCGGCAGCTCCCGAGCAGGAAGCGACATTAGGTCACGCCCCGCTTCCAGAACAATATGACCGTCGGCATGGAGGGTGATTCTCAACGCTTCGGAGCTCATCCGTAATATCACTCGAAGCGCATGAAGGATATAGGGCTGCCCCGCTTATCGACCTGGCCCGCATGGTTTTCAGCAGCTATGGCTACCGCTCGCTCAAGAGTCGCCATGCGCCCCTCTTCAAATCAACGCCCGACGTCGTTGTTCCCGCACGCGCCGCTGAAAGCGCACCATCAAGCCCCTTTGCGCAAGAACATATGCGTAGCGCGCTCACCGTGCGCCACCTTATCGCACCGGTAACCAAGCGCATGCATATCGAGACCTTCGAACAGCAACTCACCACCGCCAAGCAACACCGGCCCGACCGCGAGATGCATTTCGTCGATGCTCGACGTACTCAGCAACTGCCGCACCGTTGAGACCCCACCACCCACACGCACATCCTTGCCCTGAGTCGCCGCCTTAGCCTTCTCCACCGCGGACTCAATGCCATCGGTGACGAAATGAAATACGGTGCCGCCCTTCATCACCAGCGGCTCGCGGGCGTGATGCGTCAGCACGAACACCGGCACGTGATACGGCGGCTCGTCACCCCACCAGCCTTTCCAGCTCTCATCCGGCCACGGCCCACGCACCGGGCCGAACATATTGCGGCCGATAATGTAGGCCCCTATGCCATCAAAAGACCGCTGCGCAATCTCGTCATCGACACCGGTCTCGCCGCCGGTGTCGCCTTGCATCGTCCGCCACGTACGCGTGGGGAAAAACCACCCCATCAATTCCGGACCGCGCACACCCAACGGATTCTCCAGACTCTGATCAGGACCGGCGGCATAGCCGTCGAGCGATACAGCAAAGCTCCTCACCACAAGCCTGGTCATAAACCCTCCGTCGAATGAATGGATGATGCGGTGCTGGTATCAGTGGCTATGCGCGCCCGCAGGCGTTCCGTCAGACCAGGTTCCAGCCCCGACCAGGAACACCAGAATCGGCGGCAAAGCCTTCGTTTCCGCGTGCTGTTCCGGGACGAAGAACCAATAGGGGCTGGACATGACCGGCGAGCCTTCCGCACCCGAGCCCCAATCCTTGCCGTCCTTGACCACGGTGTCGAACATCAGATGGGGCATGTTGTGCTCACCTTCGTCGGTCAGATACGACGACTTCGACATCATGTAATCCATGGCGCCGCTTTCGAGCTGGGGTAACTCTTTATTTTTGTATGCAGCCACGACCGCCGACAGCATCTCCGCCTTGGAACGGCCGGCCATCGTCATCTTGGCCCGCAGAGTGAAAACGGGAATCAGCGAACGCGCGGCCTGGGGATTCAGGCAATCGGCCGCCCTGATCTTCGGGTTCCAGAATTCAGGCCAGTCGAACGGCCCCGACCAGCTTCTAGCCACGATGCAGACAAACCCGTTCTTGCCTTTGACCGCCGTCTCATAGCCCTTCCGCCCCAGCACCAGGACCGTCGCGTCACGGGAAATGGACTCCGGCGCCGCACTTCGCGCCATGGCGATTTCAGCGTCCCGGTCCGCCATCAGGTATTGCTCGACCGGAGCCATCTTCGGGTAAGGCGACGCCGCGCCGGACCCTTGCGTATCCTGCGCCATCACTTGCTGCGATGCGCCAATCAGTCCAAGCAATACCAAGCTGATGATTTCAATGGATCGCTTTGCCTTTTGCATGGAACTCCTCCTCCCAGTGGGTGTTTCCATCGACCTTCGCCAGCCGCCGATGGCCTGCCTTCACCATGACGACGAATGGCCGAACCGGAATTCGACAAATCTTTGGAAGAATTTCGCCTGGCTCAAGCGGCAACCGCTTAAGGCCTCCCAGCCCCCATCTGCGCTATGTGCGCAAGGCTTGCTTCGCACTCCTTCACACCCGCCTCGACACCGGCTTGGCTATAGAGGTCGCGCGCCTCGCGCCATACGGGGAAAGCCTCGCCAAACTCAGCTGAGGCTTGCCAAGCCAAGGCGGTCACCCTCAATGCATTTGCAAGATCGAGCGGCAGCGCATCCGGAAGTGTGCGGTAGAGCCCGACCGCCTCCTGGCCGTAGGCCAGAGCTTCGGCCGGCCTTCCATCTTCGCGTTCGATGTCGGAAATATGCCGCAAGGCATGAGCCAGCACCCGGCCATCACCAGCCGAACGCGCCCATTCGCTCGCGCGTTCGTAGCCGCGCTGCGCTCCGGCCAAGTCACCTTTCGCGCGAGCCTGCCTGGCCTCACTCAACAGGGACTCCACGTCGTCACTCATCATCGCCATCGCTCCTCGGTCTACACGACCTCAAACAAGCGTTCGAGCAAAAACGGGCTATCCGATTTCCTGAAACACCAATTCGAAGTTGTCCGGATCGCGCAGACTGAATCGCCTCAATCCATACCCGGCCTTCGTGGGCGGCTCGATGACCAAGCCGGCGCGGATGTACTCAGCGTAGACACCATCCAGATCGGAGCAGCCGATAAACAGGCTTGTATCAGCATGCCCGGCGATTCTCGCCGCATCGGGTTCGCTCGGCCGCTCGCCTGAATCGTAAGCGGTATTAAGCATGAGCTCGGCGCCGCCCAAGCGCAGCCACATCCAATGGGAGAATTGACCTTCGGGCGTTTCGACCACCGGGGATGCGGAAACAACCTCGAAGCCCAGCTTGTCGCGGTAGAACGCCGGCGATACCGACATATCGAATACGCAGATTAACGGCGTAACACCTGTGAATTTGCTTGGCATGAGACCTCCAGCGCCTGGATGCTGATCCTCTCACTTCGTGCTTAACAATGCTTTTGCCGCACGCTCCAGAACCACGTCCGTATTCCGCTGGATGCTCTCAACGGTAGGGGATATAGAAACAGTGGGACGCAGACCTATGCCTTCGAACACCGCCCCATCCGGGCCACGATCATTGCGAGTGCAGACACGTGCGCTGCCGCCGCCGGGTAGTTGGAAGAACAACGGCTGTCCGGTACTTCCCGCAGTCGCCTCTCCCACGGTAATGCCGCGATGCATGGCGTTGAACGCCGCCACAAAGTCTTCCGCCGCCGAAAAGGTACGCGCACTGGTCAGCACGGCAACCGGCACATCGACGTGGTGCTCAGGATCAGCCGGAACCTCAAACGGAGTGACATCCGTCCACCCCGGCAACGTGCCACGTGCCCGGTCCGCCGCTGCATAACTGAGCGTTCGAATCATCGGCCCATGAATGGAATCGCGCGCCAACACCTGCAGCAGATCCACAGGCGTACTGCCGCCGCCATTGGCGCGAAGATCGATCACCAACCCCTTGGAGGTATTCACCAGCGCCAGGTTCGCCAGCAGCGCCTTGGTTCCTTTGGTGTCCTCGAACTCATCGATGGTCAGGACGGCAATCCTGTCCGGCCTCATCCTGAAAGAAACTCCACTTGTATTGAGTTTCGAACGATCCGCCATGGTCAACCGAGTCAGGACACGTTCCTCCTGCTTGCCATCGGCACTCCTGACGGTCACATGGAGCTGGCTGCCCGCATGCCCGCTGAGCAAGGCATAGTCGAAGCTGCGCACCTGCAGATCCTGTGGCGTCGAGGCACTCTGGTAAGGGGTGATCTCGCGCTCCGCATAGCGCCGCACGTCTTCCCCGTCGATCTTCAGCAGCACATCGCCTACGCGCCAGTGCTGCTTGAGCAAGGCGGGATCGTCGACGCCCGTCACCACGACAACGTTCTCCACCAGCTGCGTGTGCAGCCCGGGGCGTCCGTAGAACGCGTTCCGAATGGGTTCGGGAGGATAGACGTTGCTATGGCCATCCTTCAGCAAAGCCACGAACCGCATCAGCACGCGGTAATACTCTTCGGTCGATGTCGTCGCCCGTACCTTGGGCAGGAAGTCCAGGTAGGTCTGGTTCCAATCCAGATCCGGTTGCCGATCGAAGAAGGCAAAGTTGAAGCGTGCCTCTGACCACACCACCGACAGGCCCGCGACTTTGGCGTCTTCGCTCAGATTCGGCCCGAAAGGCAAGTCCTGTCCCGGCTCGCGCGCCCACAGGCGCTCCTGACTGCGTGCCGCGGCGAGGAGTTGCGTGAAGCGCGGATCATCATGCAGCGATGCGAGATCGGCGTCCGCCGCCAGTTCCTCCGCCGAGACGCTGCCACCTCTGGCTTGCGCGGCCATCAGCGCCTGCATGGCTTTTTCCTTGTCGCCGGCCAGCGCTTCATCGCGTGCGAGCTGCTGCATGGCCGCGTTCCAGTGCCAATCCATGCCATCCGGGCCGGCGGCATAGAACGGCGCAAGGATCGCGGCAGCCTCGGCGTATTGCTTTGCTTGATGAAGCTTGAGCGCTTCCATGTAGCGCCCGGGCAGGCTGGCCGCCGAGGCGGGCTGCTGCTGGGCGCCGGCACACAGCACCGGCGCGCAGGCGACAAGGAAAAAAATCAGGCCACGCTTTTGCGTCTTGATCACGTCATTTCCCCCTGAAATCGCGGTGGCTCCGCCTGAGTCAATCCGGCTGGCCGTCTGTTCGATCTTCCCCAGCTCAAGATACCGGATAATCAAGTGGATCAAGCCCTCCCCTGCCGTGCGCTTATCGTTCCCAGGGACGCCGGCGGGCACTTCTGCAATACTCCGCCCGCGCATGGCGCAGAGCGCTTCGCTGCCTTGATCGCCCCGAAGACTGCGCCGCATACGCACCTCGATCCGCATCCACCGTGCCCAGCTCTGGCCGATGGGACCGCAGAAAACCCCATAACTCCGCGCCCGACTCCCGCCCCCATGACCGAACCCGTACGCCTCGCCAAACGCATCGCCAGCCTCGCCCAATGCTCACGGCGCGAGGCGGAAATGTATATCGAGGGCGGCTGGGTGCGCGTGGACGGCGTGACCGTGGAAGAGCCGCAATTCAAGGTGCTGGATCAGCACATCGAGATCGATCCGGACGCGCGGCTGGATCCGGTCGAACCGGCCACGCTGGTGCTGCACAAGCCCTCAGGGGCCACGTTGGAAGAAGCCCGCGCCTTGATCCGCGCGGAAAGCCACGCTTCCGACGACAACTCCGGCGTGCGCATGCTCAAGCGGCACTTCAATCGCCTGGAACCGCTGCTGCCCCTGCCCGACCAGGCCAGCGGCCTGGTCGTCTACACCCAGGATTGGCGGGTAAAGCGCCGGCTCGAAGACGATGGCGACCGTATCGAGCAAGAGGTTGTGGTTGAAGTCGCAGGCACGTTGGCGCCGAATGGCCTCGCCCTGCTCAACCACGGACTGCGCTTCGACCATTACGCATTGCCGCCGATCAAGGTGAGCTGGCAGAACGAAACCCACCTGCGCTTCGCCTTGAAACGCATTGCGCCCGACAAGATCGAGCGCATGTGCCAAGCCGTCGGCTTGAAAGCGCTTGCCATCAAGCGCATCCGTATCGGCCGCATTCCCATGTCCCGGCTGCAACCGGGTCAATGGCGCTATCTGGCCGCCGCCGACCGGTTCTGAGGCTCCGCGGCATCGGGCTTCTCGAACGCCACGGCATCCAGCGAGGCCTCGCTCGGCAGATCGCCGAAGTCACCTGTGCGTAGAAAGTCGTAGACCTTCGCGGCCAGTTCAGGCCGCGTGCGCAGCCACTGGAATGTACCGCCATGCTGTGCGCGGTGCAGGATCATCATGTGGGCATTGGGAAACCACGGCAGCATGGCCAGGGTGTTTTCCATCGGGGTCGACGGATCCCAATCGCCCTGGACGAACAGCACCGGCGTCGTATCGCGAACGGGTTTGCGAAACGCATCGCCGGCATCCGGCGTTGCCCACTCGCCCTTGGTCGCCAGATAACCCGCGAAATTCCAGCCGCCGATAATCGGCAGCGCCGGATCGGTGTGAAGCAAGGCTTTCCGCTCCTCGCTCATATCCAGGCCGATATTGATCAGCGGATTGATCAATGAACGCTTCTCTCCCGCGCGGCCGGCGATGGCATCCCGTGCCCAAGCCTCGTAATGCTGGTGATAAAGATTGAGCACGAAGCGCGGAAACGTAGCCGCGTGCTGCGCGGCATCGAGCAGCGCGGACTGATAATCCTCGACGCCCAGCACCACCTTCTGCGTCTTACCGGCTTCGTCTTTCAGCGTGACGGTCACCGGCGCCTTGGCCAGACGTTCGCGCACGGCCCAGATGGCGCCCAGCAGCCCACCCTTCGGCAACCACGGTTTCAAAGCCGGATCCTGATCCGCTTCCCAGGCGATGCGCTGATACACGGCATACACCTGCGAAGGCATGTCATAACCGTAGTCGAGCGGCTCGGCCGAAGTAATCACCGCCCGCGCCACCAGACCCGGGTACGCCTTCATGACCGCAAAAGCCCACTGCGAGCCGAAACTCGCACCGAGCAAGCTGACCTTCTCGTAGCCGAGCGCATGGCTGAGATCGGCGACGTCAGTGGCGATCTCGCCGATCGAGTAACCGGAGAGATCCGCCTGCGGATACGCGGCCTGCGCACGGCGGGCCAGATCGCGCACAACGTCGATATCGTCGGCCACCGTGGTGGGCCGATCGAGCGGCAATGCCTTGCTGGGAATTTCCATCAGATCGCCACGCAGCGTATAGCCGCGCTGCTCGATCACGATCAGGTCGGCCACCTGCGCATAAGCCTGCCAGGCTTTGACGCGCCGATGCGCCGCCTCGTCCTTGTCCAGCACGATATCGAGCATGGTCACGCCCGGCCCGCCAACCAGCAGCACGATAGGCGGCGCATGCGTCGGCTTGGTCGCTTTTACACGGGCGAAGCCGACGGCAATCAACCGGCTTCCGGGCTTGGCCCGATTTTCCGGCACATAAAGCGTGCCGATCTCGTAGGGCATCGAGGAGCCGTCATTGGCCTTGGCGACACCCTTCTGAATGACGGTCTCGCCTGCGCGATGATTCGATCCTGCCGCGGTGGCAGATGCGGGGTCTGCGATGGCCAAGGCAATGGCAAACGCGACAGCGAAAGGCGCAATACGAAACCTCATGTCCCGGGTCCTTATTTGGTGGTGAAACCAGCCTGTCTATTCCAAAGCGCTTGCCTGACTTGATCCAGCCCAGTATCTACCGCATTCCAGACAGCTTCATTACCCACGACCCTGCAGAACAGTCCCTGATACTCCCTGGGGTGGCAGGTTCCCGCACCAGTTCGCCGTAGCCGGGATCGCCTCCCTGCACAGACGCGGCCAGTTCTCCAGGGTCTGCATATCCAGTCCACGGGACAAATGATCGCCCCAGGCTAGGGCCGATCAGGCAACACAGCGCATGCTGAAAGTCACCAATAGCCGGCGTCCATTCGCGCGAACTTCCCTTAGACTCCGGGACGGATCCGCCAAGGGGATGGGATGCAAAGTCCGGGGCAGCGGGGTTCCTTTTTGCATGGGCGACTTGTTCGAGATGGTCGAACGAGTTCGTCGTGTCCGTTGCACGTCATTGCGACTGTTTCGACACAAGCTATCTCTCGTGGTGTTCCGCACCATCCCGATGTGACAACCCCGCCCTGAACTTAGGTCGGTTAACCATCAACCAATCATCGCCCACTTGGGGAGTCCACTCATGATTCGCCGCTTCCTGGTCGCATGCGTGCTGGCTGCATCGAGCGTTTCAGCCGTCGCCGCAGTTCAAGCGTTTCCCTCGTCGTTTCGCGTGCAGGATATCGAGGTGAACGGCGCCACCATCCACGTCCGCGTCGGCGGACATGGCCCCGCTGTGGTGCTGCTGCATGGCTTTGGCGATACCGGAGATATGTGGGCGCCGTTGGCAAAGGATCTGGCGCGCAACCACACCGTGGTGGTGCCCGACCTGCGCGGCATGGGCTTGTCGTCGCATCCCGAGGACGGTTACGACAAGCGTTCAGAGGCTGCCGATGTGCGCGGCGTGCTGACCAAGCTCGGCATCGATCATGCCGCCGTGGTGGGGCATGACATCGGCACCATGGTGGCGTATGCCTATGCCTCGCGTTATCCGGACAAGACGGATCGGCTGGTCGTGATGGATGCGCCCATTCCCGGCATTCCGCCGTGGGAGCAGGTCGTGCGCTCGCCTACGCAGTGGCATTTCGATTTCGGCGGACCGGATATCGAGCGCCTCGTTGCCGGGCGTGAGCGTATTTATCTGGATCGCTTCTGGAATGAGTTTGCCGGTACGCCGTCGAAGTTCGACGAGGCCACGCGGCAGCATTACGCCGCGCTCTATGCCAGGCCTAAAGCCATGCATGATGCTTTTGCGCAATTCCACGCCCTGCGCAAGGATGCGGAGGACAACAAGGTGGCGATGATGACCAAGCTGACCATGCCGGTGTTGGCGGTGGGTGGGGAGAAATCGTTCGGGGAGAACGAAGCTATCGTGATGCGTAATGCGGCGACGGATGTTACGGAGCTGGTCGTTCCCGATGCCGGGCATTGGTTGATGGAAGAGGCGACTGACACCATCGTTGCGGCGATTCATAACTTTGTTGACGGTAAGCCGGTGGCGGGAACAAAGGCAAAGTGAGCACTCACTACTGAATCCTTCTCCCTTCGGCGACCCGAAGGGAGAGGGGCTTACGTTGCCTCGGCCCTTAGCTCACCACTCCGCCCGGCGCCTCACCCCAACCCTCTCCCCGGAGGGGAGAGGGAATCCGGACGGTGAGGCAAGATCAGTTACGTGGCGCGTTTCGCTCCTTCGCGCTTCGCCTCTTCGCGTTTTACTTCTTCGCGCTTCACCTCTTCTCGCTTCGCCTCATCACGCACCTGCTGCCACTGCATACGCAGATGCGCCTGTGTCGCGCAGCGCGTCCCCATGTCGATAAACGCCGCAATGCCATCGAGCATGATCGGCAATCGCCGCGCATCGGGACTGCCGCGCTCATGCGCCAGCTCGGCCAGGAACTGGATCGAAGTGTGGGCGTACTTCAGCCACATGGTGGCGTCATTCAACAATGCATCCGTCCCCGCATCCGGATCAGAAAAGTAGTTCACGTGATGTGTCACCCACGCCTCGCCATAGATATTCATAAGCAACTCCTTGCTAAAGAGGTGCCGCAACCTCGTTCCGAAAACGGCATGCCGCCAGACAGCACGGCATGTCGCCGACCACGCGGACTCGAGGTTCACCGGTGGCCCAAGGCTGGGCCCCGGGCGGCTTGATTGAAAAAAGCAGGTTGCGGTGTCAGCCAATACGCCGTTGCACAGGGCAACGCGCCGGGTTCAGACGGCTCGGATGATTCCTACGAAAAGGCCTAAACCGCGGTTCTTCAACCGTGTCCGCTGGATCGTCGGACGGCCTGGCTGTGCGGTGAGGATGTCGCCGAGGGGATCGGCGGGCGCGTGAGTGACGTATGATCTGGGTTAGCCATGATCAACTCCTACGAGGTTGGTTGTGGTTAGCGGGTCAGGGGTGGTGCAAACACCCTTGGCCCGCGCTCTCACAGCATTGCTGCCATGGTTGCTCGCGAGGCGCCGACAAAATCACTCCGCGAGCAACGCCATCGACACTATCAGGTCGATTTTTCGTTGTCTGTAGTCGCACACCCGCGGCGTGCGCATATCGCGCATTTTGCGGACATATCCGATGACATCGTCGTCAGATGCGCAGGGGGATTCAGAAGAATCCCCGCGTTTTATCCCCCAGCTCTAGCGCGCCGGCCCTCCATCCGTATGGCTTGGAACTACGGATTCGCAAACCGAATCACCACATCGTTCAATGGCAACTGCAACTGCCTGCGCTCACTCTTCGGCGCCTTCCACGCTTCCCCCTGGCCGAACAGCTGCGCCTCCGATTCCGGACCAAGGAAATCGAAACTCTCGAACACATAAGGCAAGCCTTCCGACCCCTCGAACGTCGCCGCCGTCGACAACTGGAAATGCAGATGCGGCGCCGCCGAATTGCCGGACTGGCCAAGCTGCCCCAGCGACTGGCCGCGATGGACGCGGTCGCCGGGCTTCACCTTGACGCTGCCTTTCTTCAGATGCGCATAGGTGGCGAAAACGCCCGGCTCGAGTTCCAGCACGACGTAGTTGCCGAACAAGCCATCCGCCGTCAGCGACGGCGGCTCGGGCTGCGCGCTGAGCGGCTTATGTTCCTGCTCGCCATCGCGCATGTCGCGCACCACGCCATCGGCAACTGCGATGACATCCGCGCCATAACCGATCCAATCCGCGTAACTCGTCTTCTGCATATCCTTGACGCCCGGCCCCATCGCATGCCCCGCTGCATCGACGCCAACCAGGTCGAGCGCGTAACGCTGGGGAATCGTCAGATCGCCATTGACCGCCACCAGGCTGCCCCAGTGATGCGAATGCGCATTGCCCGGCCCTTCGTGCGCCAGCCAAGTCCCGCCGCGCAAGGGCGGCCCCAGCGTCAGCGGCTTGCGGCTTGCGACTTGCAATGCGGCACCGTCGAGCGTGACGACGGCTTTCTTGTCCGTTTCGAAGTCGATGTGGTGGCGAAGCGTATGCGGTATGGCGGCGCCTGCAGGCAAAGTAATCCAGACGAAAACGACGGCGCGCTTTCCGGGCGCAATCGATACCGCCGCATGCTCCGCCGGCGACGGCCGGACGAATTGAGCCAGCTGATCCTTGTCCAACGCCAGCAGCGGCGTTTTCGCGCCATCGGCAAAAATCTGCAGCCCCTTGGGCTTCAACACACCGGTATCACCATAGAAATTGGTGATATGCAGTTCATAAGCCAGATGGACCGCGCCGTCCGTACCGGTAAATCCTTCCGGAGCAAATGGCACCCGCGCTTCCACCGGAGCAAGCGCTTTCTCCGCATGCAGGCCGGACAGACAGCAGGACAAGGCAAACAGGACTGCAACAGCAGAGCTGCGGATCATTCGAACTCCCCCCAAAGGCGCATCGATATGGCGAATGTGACGTCCAATCCCAACGCGCCTAGGCCCCTTGGCTTGGTGTCCGTTGCCAACCTTACCGCACTGTCCGTCGCAGCGGGCGTGCTGTCGCGGGTTCAAATCGGGATGGCTTCGGCCTTGACCATTACCCGATGCTGACCCGCTCCGCCGGTGCCAAGTACATCGGGCTGCCGCGCTTGATTCGATCCCACGATTATTTGAGCTTGAGCAAACCAGCTTCGGTGGGCCTGAAACCGCAGCTCCGATAGAACGAAAGCAGGTGCGGTTCAAAATCCACATGTAACCAATGGGCCCCTCGATCCTTGGCGACTTTGGTCGCTTCTTTCACCAGGCTTTTGGCGATGCCTCGCCTGCGCATTCGCGGATGCACGCAGGTATCCAGGATAAAGGCATGGATACCACCATCCCATGCCACGTTGACGAAGCCGACCAGCTCATCATTTTCGTAAGCCCCGATATGGGCAAGGCTGCGCGAAAGAATTCGCGGGAAATCCTTCGATGCACGACTATCCCAGGCCTCCAGCCAGAGTGCGTCGAGTTCATCGGGTGATGGAAGCGGGTCGATGCGGAGCTCTACCATGAGTTGGCCCGGTGTCTTTTGTGAAGTCTGCACATCAATTTGAATGACTAAGCCTGCGACAAATCAATTTGAATGACCAAACCCAGGAGCAAGCACGATGCTGGTTCATGTTTTTCGCGGCCCCGGCCGCGTGTTTGGCGTCACGGCTGATGCGACGGGTGCCAACCTGCCCGCGCAGTTCGCTCCATGGAACGCGCTTAAATCAGCGGAACTGGAGCGGGAGAAGGCCATGCCGGGCATCGATTCGGGCGAGTGCCTGGACGATATCGCCCGGTACGGATTCCACATCACCAACGCGCACGTCCGCATTACCGAGCAGGTGATCTGAAGCGATCGCGGCGCAGGGGAACGAACTCCCCTGCGTTATCGACATCCGTCAGGCCAGCGCATGGCGCGCCAGCGAAGCGCCCACACACCAGACCACCACCGCCCAGGCCGGCCAACGCAGCGCCACCAGGCCCACAAAGCCCACGGCAGCCATGGCGAAATCCTCTGCATCACCTACCGCGCTGACCCACACCGGATCGTAGAGCGCCGCCGCCAACAAGCCGACCACCGCCGCATTGACGCCCGCCAGCATGCGCGCCGCCTGATCGCGCGCCGCCAGCGCCCGCCAGAACGGCAGCGTCCCCGACACCACCAGCAGGCCCGGCAGGAAGATCGACAGCACGCCGACCGCCGCACCGATCGCCCCACCCTGCCCGCCATACATCTGCTTACCCAGGAAGGACGACAGGGTGAACATCGGCCCGGGCACGGCCTGCGCGGCCCCATAGCCGGTAAGAAAGGTGTCCGCACTGACCCAGCCGGGATCGACGATGGCGTGCTTGAGCAAAGGCAACACCACATGGCCGCCACCGAAAACCAGCGCGCCGGTTCGATAGAAAGCGCCCGCCATCTGCCCCAGCGGCGACAACAACGGCGACAGCGCCAGCGCAGCCACCAACAGTAGGCCGTACATCAGCAGAAGCACCAGCCCCGTGCGCGATCCGTACGTCAACGCAAACGTGTCACCCTGCTTCGCCACCACCTGCCGGCAGATCAACGGCCCGAGCAGCGCACCGCCGGCCACCACAAGCAACTGCATCATGGGAAGCGTGGAGAACACCATCAGCACCGTGGCCACCACCGCCAGCGCGGCACGCGGCGGATCGGGGCACAGGCTGCGCGCCATGCCGAGCACGCCTTGCGCCACCACCGCCACGGCCACCAGCTTCAAGCCATGCACCACGGCCTGTCCCCACGGCCCGGCCAGCTGCCCGCTGAACTCGGCGAAGGCAAACAGCAGCAGCGCCGATGGCAGAGTGAACGCAACGAAGGCCGCGAGCGCACCGGCCCAGCCGGCGCGCAGCAGACCGATCGAGAAACCAAGCTGGCTGCTTGCCGGACCAGGCAGGAACTGGCACAACGCCAGCAATTGCGCGAAGTGTTCTTCGTCCAGCCAGCGGCGACGCTCTACGAACTCGCGATGGAAATAGCCCAGGTGCGCGATCGGTCCGCCGAACGAGGTGAGCCCGAGTCGCAGGAAGACCGCGCCGACTTCCAGGGCATGGCCGGATGGCGAAGTTTTCGCTGGGGTGTTCATGCGCAAGCCAACGAGGTCATCGAGCCGCCATCCTTAATCAAGGGCACGACTTCGTACCACAAGGCTATTTCGCCTGCGTTTCCTGGCGCTTGCCGCGATCCGCGACGCGCGTGTACTCGCTGACCGTTTCCACCTTCGCCGATCCGCCGTCATAGGCGTTCGCCACTTCCTCGTGGATGCGGTTGTGGTCCGCGTTTATCGTGGCATGGATGGTGGTATGGACCTTCTTGCCGTTTGCAACGCCATCCAATTCCACCGTCCACGAGTTGCCGGCAACCGCCGTGGTGAAGTCGACGCAGCCCTGCATGTTGTCGCACCACACGCTCTTGTACGCCTTGGCCTTGGCATCCCACCACGCATAGCTCTGCCCCACGACGTCGCCACTGACACCGTGCGAGGAGAACTCCTGCACGATGGAAAATCCGCCCGGCCCTTTCTTCATCACCATCACGCCGTTGTCGACGCCGCCCTTGGGCAGGCTCTCGCTCGGTGCGGTGCGCATCTCCACCTTCCAGGTGCCGATGCGGGGATAGAGCGCCGCCATCTCGGGCGGTGGCTGCGGACCTGCGTCCGTCGCCATCGCACCGGCGGCCGAAAGCACGCCCATCCACGCAAGCAACCACGGCATACGCTTGAACATGACACGCCTCCTTACAGGGCTACACCAATAACGGGGCGGAACCTTACAGCCTGGGCATCCCCTGCGCCGGCTCATCGCCGCCTTCGAAGTAATCGAGCCGCACCACCTTGCCGCTTTTGTCACGCACTGGCGCGAAGTAGCTCAGCTCGTCCGGCACAAAGTACAGCTTGCCATCCGCCGTCATCTGCAGCGGCACGAGGTTGCGCTGAGTGCGCTGCGCATACAGCCTTCCATCCTTGATCGACAAGGTTTCCGTCGTCTTGTCGTCGATGCGGTACTGGCCCGCCAATGCCTGCAGGGTCTCGGCGGAAGGCGTGACGTCCACAGGATCGGTGTAAGGCTTACCCAGCGCGATCGCCGCGAACCGCCGCGCCATCGTGCGTGCATCGAATTCGTCATCGTTGGCAAGCACCACCACCGTGACATCCTCTTTCGGCAGATAGGCGAGCGCGGAAGCGAAGCCATTGATCTGTCCGGTGTGGCCGACCATGTCGCTGTTGCGCACCCGCCATAGATACATGCCCAGGCCGTAGCGGTGTGCGGGCGATTCGATGGGTTGCGCCGGCGTGGTCATCGCGCGGAAGCTCTTGGCGCTGATCATGTGTCCGCCGGCAAGCGCGCGCATCCAGCGCAACAGATCGTCGGCGGTGGCGACCAGCCCGCCCGCCGCAGCGGGAACGCTGGAACTGATAAAGGATGCGTTCTCGACGCGATGCGCGGGATTGTCAGTGGAATAGCCTGCAACGCGCCCCGGGATCAGCGCGGCGCCATCGCCATAGCGGATATGCGCCAGCCCCGCCGGTTCCAGCAGCAACTGCCGCATCGCCTCGTGCCAGGGCTGGCCGGTGACTTTCTCGATCACCGCCCCGAGCAGGATGTAGCCGGCATTCGAATAAGCCCAGCGTGTGCCGGGTTCGAACGCGGGATCGCGCTTGGCGATTTCGGCGACATGGGTCGCCGTGTCGATATCGCGCCGCATAAAGCCGGGCTGCGGGTTTTTCGCGGTGTCGGAAACGCCGGCCGTATGGTTGAGCAATTGGCGCAGCGTGATGCGATCGGCCGAAGCAATTTCGGGGAAGTACTTCGCCAGCTTGTCGTCGAGGGAAAGCCGTCTCTGTTCGGCGAGCTTCAGTACCGTCGCGGCGGTGAAGATCTTGGTGATCGAAGCGATGCGGAACACTTGATCCGTGGCAAGCGGCACACCCAACTCGATCTGCGCCTGACCACGCGCTTCGCGGAACAGCACGGTATCGCCCTTGGCGATCAGCACCACCAGGCCCGGGCCGTCGGCGGCGGGCACGGCGTGTTGCATGGCGGTGCGGGCGCGGTCGGTGAGGTCCGAGGCGGCGGCTGTTGCTGAGGCCATCAGAGCAAATGCGATCAGGCCGTAGCGGAATCTCATATCGCACCTTGTATCGACGCCTGATTTAGAGCCCCTCTCCCGTCGGGAGAGGGGTTGGGGTGAGGGTACGGGCGGAGTGATACGTCCCACTCCGCCCGTACCCTCATCCGGCTGCCGCCACCTTCCTCGCTCCTCAAAGCCGGGCACATCCCTGTGCCCTCCCCGCGTACTCCCGGAGGGAGAAGGATTCAAATTCGAGCGTTGAGGCGGATGTCGGCGAGCGTAGCGAAGGCCATGAGCAGCCACCTGCCCCTTTCGTCACGACTGCCGCGTCAGCTTTCCCAGCGGAACACTTCATCCAGCGGCTTGCCGAACACCTCGGCAATGCGGAACGCCGTCTCCAGCGTGGGCGAATACTTGCCCGCCTCCACCGCGGCAATGGTCTGGCGCGTCAGCCCCACGCGCAGCCCCAGGTCCGCCTGGGTCATCTCGCCGGCAAGAAAGCGCAGCGTGCGGATGTTGTTGGTCAGGCGCTTCTCAGGCACGCCAACCTCGGCGATAGGCCAGGGCGAGCGAGCCGTGGTGCACCACCTCGGCCAGGATCACGGCGAGGAAGGCGCCGTGCACGATGTCCCAGCCGCCACGGCCGAACGGCATCACGAAGCCGACCACCAGCATCCCGGCCATCAGCACGTAGTAGGCGAAGGTGGATGAGCGCGCGTCCATGAAGCGCTCGCGCTCGTCGGGCGCAGCTAAACGCCGGCCGCCACTGCGCAGGCGCGAGAGCAGATGCTCGCCGCCGGCCACCACGCCCAGGGAACCCAAGGCCACCGCCAGCGTGGTGATACGGGTCAGGTAACTGAGCTGGACGTGCGACTGCTGCTGGACCGTGACCGCGATGAAGTAGGCGGCGCCGATCACGATCAGCGCGATGGTCCAGATCCAGGCAAAACGTTCTCTCGGAAGCATGTGCGTGTCCCCTTGATGTGTGGCGGCAATGTCCGCTAAACATGACTTAATGTCAAATATTTTTTACTTGAAGAAATTTCTTAGCGCGGCCCGGAGATATCTCAAGCGCTGAGATGCCGCCGGTGCTATCTTGAATTCCGTCCCGCCATTCAAGCTGCCGCAGCCATGTCTCCTCCCTCCCACGGCGGCTCCCGCCCCGGCGCCGGCCGCCCCGTCAGCGAACCGACCCAGCGCGTACGCGTCCCGGAAAGCCAGGTGCCGACGGTGCTGGCCTATCTGGATGCCTATCGCCAGGGCAGCTCGCTGGATACGCCGCGGCCACTGTCGCTGCTGCCCTCCACGGTCGCGCTCACCGCCTTCAGCAGCCGCGTGCCGGCGGGCCTGCCCAGCCCGGCCGACGACGACGTGGCCGAGGTAGTCGATCTCAACCAGCATCTGGTGATCGCGGGGCACGAGCCGAGCACGTTTATCGTGCGCGTGTCCGGCTGGTCGATGATCGGCGCGGGCATCTTCGACGGCGACGAGGTGCTGGTGGACCGCGCGCTCAAGGCGCGACAGGGCGACATCGTGGTGGCCATCGTCAACGGCGAGCTGTCGATCAAGCGGCTGGGCCAGGTCGACGGCAAGATCGCCCTGCTGCCGGAAAACGCGTACTTCAAGCCGATCGTGTTCAAGGAAGGCGAGACGCTGGAACTGTGGGGCGTAGTCACCCGCTGCCTGCGCCAGTTGCGTTGAGCGGAGCATGGGCCAGGTCGTCGCCCTCGATGCGCTGTTCGCCGGCCGCCAGGTCTGGCACGGCCGCGCCGCGCCCGCGACGGAACCGGGCAGCCAGCCAACCGGCTGGAAGGAACTGGACGCCGCGCTGCCCGCCGGCGGCTGGCCGGAACATGCACTGAGCGAAATCCTGCTGCCCGCCGATGGCGTGGGCGAACTCCAGTTGGTCTTGCCTACCTTGGCGCGGCTGACGCAAGCCGACGGCATCGTCGCGCTGATCGCGCCGCCCTATGCGCCCTGCGTCGCCGGCTGGGAAAACCGCGGCGTGGCGATGTCGCGCATCGACATCGTGCGCACCGATACGCCGCGCGACGCGCTGTGGGCCGCCGAGCAATGCCTGCGCTCCGGCAGCTGCGCCGCGGTGCTGGCCTGGCCGCAGCAGGCGGACGATCGCGCGCTGCGCCGCCTGCAGGTCGCCGCCGATCACGGCCGCGCGCTCGGCTTGCTGTTCCGCGATCGCCGCCATGCCGCGCAGGCTTCGCCCGCGGCGCTGCGGGTGGAACTGGAAACCGCGCCGGCGCGCCAGCTGCGCATCCGCAAATGCCGCGGCGGCCAGCCGCCGGCGCAGGCGATTCCCTTTCCCGCTGACGGCGTGCGGTGAAGCCATGCTCTGGGCCTGCATCCTGCTGCCGCATCTCGCGCTGGATGGCGTCTTGCGCCGGCGCCCGCCGTCGGACGAACCGCTGGTGCTGGTCACCGGCCATGCGCAGGCGCGCAGCGTCTACGCGGCCAATGCCGCCGCGCGCGCGGCTGGACTGCGGCCGGGCCAGCGGCTGGCCGCGGCGCAGGCCCTGCTCGCCCGCTTCGATGCCGTCGAATACGACCCTGCCGCCGCCGAACGCTGGCATCGCCTGCTCGCCGCCTGGGCTTATCGCTACAGCGCCGAGGTGGCGCTGTGGCCTCACGCGATCGTGCTCGAAGTCAGCAAAAGCCTGGGCCTGTTCGGACCGTGGCCGAAGTTCGAGCGCCAGCTGCGCAACGATCTGAACGAGCTCGGCTTCCGCCACCGCATCGCGCTCGCTCCCACCGCACGCGGCGCGCATGTGCTGGCCGGCCTGCACGATGGCCTGGCGGTGAGCACGCCGGATGCATTGCACAGCGCGCTGCTGTCCGTACCCGTCGGCAAGGCGCGCCTGCCCGGACCGGCGGCCGACAGTCTCGCCGGCATGGGCCTGCGCACGCTGGGCCAGGTGCTGCGCGCGCCGCGCGATGGCCTGCGCCGCCGCTTCGGCGATGCATTCACCGAGTACCTGGACCATCTCACCGGCGCCACGCAGGAAGTGCTGCCGTTCTATCGCCCGCCGGACCGGCTGGAGCTGGGCATGGAATGGACGCACGAGATCGAGCACGTCGAAGCCCTGGTGTTTCCGCTGCGCCGCCTGACCGGCGACCTCGGCGCGTACCTGGCCGGACGCGACGGTGGCGTGCAGCGCTTCATGCTGCGCCTGATCCATCGCGACGGCAGCTCCACCGATGTCTCGATCGGCCTGCTCGCGCCCGAGCGCGAACCGGCCATGCTGTTCGAACACGCGCGCGGCCGCCTGGATCGCATCGCGCTGCCGCAGCCGGTGGTGGCGATGCGGCTGGTCGCGCACGAGCTGCCGCCGTTCGTGCCGGCCGGGCGCGATCTGTTCGATACGCGGCCGGTGCATGCCTTGCCGCTGGAGCAGCTGCGCGAACGCCTGCGCGCACGGCTGGGCGATCAGGCCGTCGGCCATCTGCGCGCCAGCACCGACCCGCGCCCGGAACGCGCGCAGACCGGCGATATGCAAGCGCAGTTCATCGGCACCCCCGCGCCGTTGCCGCGCCCTACCTGGCTGCTGGATACGCCGATCCCGCTGCGCGGCCCGCCGCCGCGCATCCTCGCCGGCCCCGAGCGGCTGGAAACCGGCTGGTGGGATGGCGATGGGCTGCGCCGCGACTACTACGTGGTGGAAACCGCGCAAGGACAGCGCGCCTGGGTGTTCTGCGCGATCGGCGAGCGCGGCCACTGGATGCTGCACGGGTGGTTCGCATGACGGACTACGCCGAGCTGCACTGCCTGTCGAACTTCTCGTTCCAGCGCGGGGCATCCAGCGCGGGCGAGCTGTTCGCGCGGGCCAAGGCCTGCGGCTATGGCGCGCTGGCGATTACCGATGAATGTTCGCTGGCGGGGATCGTGCGGGCGTACGAGGCTTCGCTGGAAACCGGGCTCGATCTGATCGTGGGTTCGGAATTCAAATTGAATGACGAATTACGTTTCGTGCTGCTGTGCGAAACGCGCGAAGGCTATGCCTCGCTGTGCGGATTGATCACGCGTGGCCGGCGTGCTTCCGGCAAGGGCACCTATCACCTCACCCGCGCGGACCTCGCCGACGGGCTGCCCGGCACGCTGGCTTTGTGGCTGCCGGGCAACGAGCCCCATGCCGATGACGGGCGCTGGCTAGCCGAGCGTTTCGCCGGTCGGCTGTGGCTGGCGGTGGAGCTGCATCGCGGGCCGGATGATGCTTCGCGCCTGCGCCAGCTCGAAGCACTGGCTGACGACATCGGCATTCCCGCCGTCGCCGCCGGCGATGTGCATATGCATGTACGCGGCCGCCGCGCGCTGCAGGACACGCTGACGGCGATTCGCCATGGGCTGACGGTGGCGCAGGCCGGCGCGGTGCTGTTCAAGAACGGGGAGCGGCATCTGCGGACGCGGGAGACCTTAGCGGAAATCTATCCTGCGCATCTGCTGGAAGAGACGGGGCGGATTGCTGAGCGCTGCACGTTCAATCTGGATCAGCTGCATTACCGCTATCCATCCGAGCTGGTGCCGGAAGGGCACGATGCCGCATCGTGGTTGCGCCATCTCACGGAAGAAGGCATCCAGCGGCGCTGGCCGGATGGGATCAGCGAGAAGAACCGCAAGCAGATCGAGATCGAGCTGGCGCTGGTCCGCGAGCTTGAGTACGAGCATTACTTCCTGACCGTGGAAGATATCGTCCGCTACGCGCGCAGCATCGACATCCTGTGCCAGGGCCGCGGCTCGGCCGCCAACTCGGTGGTGTGCTACGCGCTGGGCGTCACCAGCGTCAGCCCGGACGAAGCGCAGCTGCTGACCGAGCGCTTCATGTCGGCCAGCCGCAAGGATCACAAGTACAACCGCCCCGAGCCGCCGGATATCGATATCGATTTCGAGCACGAGCGGCGCGAGGAAGTGATCCAGTACATCTATCGCAAGTACGGCCGCGAGCGCACGGCGCTTGCGGCGACGGTGATCAGCTATCGCGGGCGCAGCGCGGCGCGCGATGTGGGCAAGGCGCTGGGACTGTCGACCGATCAGGTAGGTGCGTTGAGCGACGTGTTCGCCTGGCGCAATGGCGGCTCGCTGGATGAGCATCTGCAGGAAGCCGGGCTCGATCCTGAGAGCCCGCTTTTAAAGCGAGTGATTCAGCTGACCGGCGAGCTGCGCGGCTTTCCGCGGCATCTATCGCAGCATGTGGGCGGCTTCGTGATCTCCGATGCGCCGCTGTCGCAACTGGTGCCGGTGGAGAACGCGGCGATGCCGGATCGCACGATCATCCAGTGGGACAAGGATGATCTGGACCGCATGAATCTGCTGAAGGTGGATTGCCTGGCGCTGGGCATGCTGACCTGCGTACGCAAGTGCTTCGATCTGATGAAGCAGCATGAAGGCGTGTCGCACACGCTGGCATCCATTCCCATTGGCGACAAGCCAACCTATGCGATGGTCCAGCAGGCCGACACCATCGGCGTGTTCCAGATCGAGAGCCGCGCGCAGATGTCGATGCTGCCGCGGCTGAAGCCGAAGGATTTCTACGATCTGGTAATTCAGGTCGCCATCGTGCGGCCTGGGCCGATCCAGGGCGACATGGTGCATCCGTATCTGCGCCGGCGGCGAGGAGAAGAAGAAGTCACCTATCCTTCCGAGGCGCTGCGTAGCGTTCTCGAACGCACTAAAGGCGTTCCGCTATTCCAAGAACAGGTCATGCGCATCGCCATGGTGGCTGCGGACTACACAGGACCGGAGGCCGATGAGCTCCGTCGCGCCATGGCGGCATGGAAACGCCATGGCGGCATGGAAAAACATCGAGAGCGGCTTTTCAAAGGCATGGCAAAGAATGGCTACAGCGAAGCCTTCGCCGCGCAGATCTTCGAACAGATCAAAGGCTTCGGCAGCTACGGCTTCCCCGAAAGCCACGCCGCCGGTTTCGCCAAACTGGCCTATGCCAGCGCCTGGCTGAAATGCCACTACCCCGCCGCGTTTGCATGCGCCCTGCTCAACGCCCAGCCGATGGGCTTCTACAGCGCCAGCCAGATCACCCAGGACGCAAGACGCCACCACGTCGCCGTGCTGCCAGTGGATGTGCGCCACAGCGACTGGGATTGCACGCTCGAACGCGACGAACGCAGCAAAGGCGGCTTTGCTCTGCGCCTCGGCCTGCGCCAGGTGCGCGGCTGCTCGGAAGTCATGGCCAGGCGTATCGAACAGGCGCGCGCGCAGGCGCCATTCGCCGATATCGTCGACCTGTGCACCCGCGCCAGCCTCGACCGCCGCCACCAGGACCTGCTCGCCGACGCCGGCGCACTGCGCGGACTGGCCGGCCATCGCCATCGCGCGAAATGGGCGGTCAGCGGCGTCGAGCCGCAACTGCCATTGTTCGGCCGCAGCAGCCCCGCCGAAGAAGCCGTCGTGCTGCCACCACCGACCGCAGCGGAAAACCTGCTCGCCGACTACGCCCACACCGGCCTCAGCCTCGGCCCACACCCGCTGCGCCTGCTGCGCACGCGCCTGCGCGCACAGCGCTTCGTGGATTCAAGGCAACTGGCGGGCATGCTCCATAAAACGCCAGCCCGTGTCGCCGGCCTGGTGACTCAACGCCAGCAGCCACAGACCGCGAGCGGCGTCACCTTCATCACGCTCGAGGACGAGCATGGCCCGGTGAATGTGGTGGTGTGGCGACAAGTCGCCGAGCGGCAACACCGCGCCTATCTGGAAGCGCGACTGCTAGGCGTGGAGGGACATTGGGAGACGGTGGATGGCGTCTGCCATCTGATTGCCCGGCGCCTGCTGGACTTGAGCCCGCTACTGGGCGAACTGGACGCGCGGTCGCGGGACTTCCATTGAACGGATGCGCCATCGCGCATGCCAACCTACGCCGTGGCGTTCGAGGGAAAAGTGTGGTGGCGCTGCATACAGGGCAAAGAGCAAAAGAGCGCCCCTTCGCTCACGACTCCGCCCGGCCCCTCACCCTGCCCTCTCCCCGGAGGGGAGAGGGGTGAAGTGGCGTGGCATGCAGGGTAAAGAACCAAAGCTGGCCTCAATTCTTGAACGTCCTCTCCGCGACGGCACCTCGAAGGGCGCGTCCCGAAACCGCTCGCTCGCTTCGTGTCGACTCTGGTTAATCCGTTTCCACGGCCGCTCACTGCTCGTTCTAGTCGCGTCGCGAGCCGTTGGCTCTTGGCTCTGAGGCCATTTCTCTTTGGTTACTTTCTCTTTGGGCCAGCAAAGAGAAAGTAACTCGGGCGCCGGCAGGCGTCCGAAATGCCCGCTGCATAAGCGGCCAGGTCGCGGTAGCGCGACAATCAGGCGACACAGTCACTGGATTCCTGCCTACGCAGGAATGACGAGCAAAAGGCAGGCATCCGAAATGCCCGCTGCATAAGCGGCCAGGTCGCGGTATCGCGACAACCGAGCGTCGCAGTCACTGGATTCCTGCCTACGCAGGAATGACGAGTAGGGAGGCCCAGGCCGGAATGACGAGCGAGAGCGCAAGCGCACGAAATGCCCGCTGCATAAGCGGCCAGGCAGCGTTATCGCGACAATCAGGCGATGCAGTCACTGGATTCCTGCCTACGCAGGAATGACGAGTAGGGAGGCCTACGCCGGAATGACGAGCAACGCCACCGGCTCACCCCCGAAAAGGAGAGAACGCAAAGCGCGCCACCACAAACTAAAGCGCCTTCGCGACAACCTCCAACCGATCAAGATAAACCTCCACCCTCCGCCGAAACGCCAACGCCCCCGCCATCACCTCATACCTCCGCTCCGACTTCAGCGCCTGCTCCAGCGCCTGCCCCTCCGCCGTCAACGGATTGCTGCCGAACAACTGCAGGCCACCGATCAACCGATGCACCCAGTGCGCCACATCCAGCGGGCGACGCTCCTCCACCAGCCCATCCAGCGTCAGCAGGTCGCTGCGCGTAGTGCGCACGAAATCAGTGACCAGGTTGCGGATCACCTGATCGTCGCCGAAACTCTCGCGCAGCGTGCCGAGATTCACTTCAGCGGCAGGCAGCTCCGCCATCGCGGCGGCATCCGCTTCCGCATCGGCACCAAACAAGCGCTCCAGCTTCGCGCGCAGCTCGGGAATACGCACCGGCTTGGGCAGGAAATCATCCATGCCGACACCGGTGCAACGCTCCAGCTCCCCAGGCATCGCATTCGCCGTCATCGCCAGTATCAGCAGATGGCGACCGCTATGGTTCTCGCGCCGCCGCACCCCGCGCGCCAACTCGTAGCCATCCATCAGCGGCATATGGCAATCGGTGATGAGCAGCCCGTAATCGCGCCGCTCCAGCGCTTCGAGCGCCTCCTTGCCGTTCGCCACCACATCGCAGACATAGCCCAGCCGGTCCAGCTGCGCGGCGATCAGGGCCTGGTTGATCGGATTGTCCTCGGCCACCAGCACGCGGCGCTCGATGCCCGCCGTGGCGCTGCACAGCGCCTCCCGCTCGCTCTCGCCCACCGCCAGCCCCAGCGCATGCTGGCAGGCGATGGCGAAGGTCGACCACTTCAGCGGATTGCTGGTGATGGTGATGCCCGCGGCGCTGCCGCTGTAGCCGTGCGGGTCGGGAATCGCGGTGACCGCGATGCAGGCCCGGCCCTGCACGGGCCGGCTGGCGCCGAACTGCTCGTCGACGAACAGCAGGTCGGGGCGCTCGCCGCCGATTTCCTCCAGCGCCACGCCCAGCGCCAGCAGATAGCGCCGCAGCGCCATCGACACCGATGGATCCGCCACCTCGATACGCGCCGTGCGGCCGCGCAGCGCATGATGCGAAAGCTCGCGCCGGTGGATCGGCATGGTCAGCTCCACATGCATGCCGGTGCCCAGATTGACCTCGCTCTCCACCGCGATGGTGCCGCCCATCAGTTCGACCAGACGGCGGCAGATGTACAGCCCCAGCCCCGTGCCGCCGTAGCGGCGCGTGGTCGACGACTCTGCCTGGGTGAACGGCTGGAACAGCCGGTACACCTGGTCCGGCGACATGCCGATGCCGCTGTCGATCACGCTCAGGCGCACATGCTGGCTGAAGCCGCTGTCTTCCAGCACCTTCACGCAGACACGCACGGCGCCGAGCATGGTGAACTTGATGGCATTGCTGATCAGGTTGAGCATGATCTGGCGCAGCCGCACATTCTCGGCGCTCACTTCCGCGGCGAGGTGCTCGTCGATCTCCACCGCCAACGCCAGCCCCTTGCGATGGGCCTGCGCGGACAGCACGCTCACCGTGCTGTCGACCAGATCGCGCACGTCCACCGGCACGTATTCGATGCTGAGGCGGCCGGCTTCCATCTTGGAGAAGTCCAGCACGTCGTCGAGGATCTGCAGCAGCGCCACCGCCGAGGCCTCCACCGTGCCGAGCATGCGCCGCTGCTCTTCGTTCAGCGGCGTGTGTGCCAGCAGTTCCAGCATGCCGATCACGCCGTTCATCGGCGTGCGGATCTCGTGGCTCATGGTGGCGAGGAATTCGGTCTTGGCCTGGGTCGCGCTCTCGGCCTGTTCCTTGGCTTTCTCCAGCAGCTCGGCCTGCAGGTGCTGCTCGGTCATGTCCACCCAGCAGCCGCTGAAATGCACGGCGCCGTCGACCTGCCGCGGCGTCGCGCTGGTGGATACCCAGCGCACGCTGCCCCACACCTGCACCCGCACCACCGCCTGGAACGGCAGCATGCTGGCGGCGGCGCGTTCCACCTCGGCCAGCAGGGGCGCGCGGTCTTCCGCCAGGATCGCGGCCAACACGCCCCGCTCGCCGTCGACAAACACATGCGCGCTGATGCCGAACATCGGTTCCGGATTGCCGCCCACGAACAGGAAGCGCACGCCTTCGTCCGGCGTATAGCGGAACTTGTAGACCACGGCCGGCAGATGGCGGGTGACGTCGGTGAGCTGTTCTTCCGTGCGCCGCCGCTTGCTGGTTTCGCGGCGCAGGCGGATATAGGCATACGAGACCGTCAGCAGGAACAGCAGCACGATCGCGATCACCGGCAGGGTCTTGCGCGCGATCTCCTTCCAGCTGCCGCCGAAGGTGTAGTGCGCGGCCAGCCAGGTATTGCGGATGGACTGCTGCTTGCGGTCCGGCATGTTCACCAGCACGCGGTTGATCAGCGGCACCAGCGGCGCATAGCGGCGCGCCACGCCCATCGCCAGCACCACGTGGTCCTCGGTCGGGGCATTGATCTTCAGGCGGCCGGGGAAGCGCTCGCGGATCACGAAGTCGGCGTTGGCGATATCGCCGACGAAGGCGTTGGCGGAACCGTCCGCTACTTTGGCCAGGCCTTCCTCGGTGCTGGCGACGTCGACCACGGTCACGCCGCGCATGCGCCCGGTGATGGCCTTGATGTCCTGCCGCGACAGGTTGGCGGTGATGGTCCATCCGGCCATGTCGTAGGGGCCGGTGATGGCATTGGCCTCGGTGCGGGTGACGATCATCACCGGGTAGTCGAGATAGGCCACCGAGAAATCCATCAGCTCGGCATGGTCCGGATTGATCGGCGAGGCGGCGGGCGTCAGGTCGATCTTGTCCTCGGCGATGCCGCGCACGACCTCGCCCCAGTTGCGCATCGGCACATAGGTAAGGCGCAGGTCCAGCGCCTTCGCCACTTCGCGCAGATAGTCGCTGGCGATGCCGGCGGGTTGGCCGTGGCGGTCCAGCAGCGTGTAGGGCGGCGAGGTCGGATCCATCGACACGCGCAGCGCGGGCAGCTGGCGCAGCCAGGCGCGCTCGCCATCGCTGAGCGGCACCGCCGCATCGTCGCTGCGCGGGTGGCGCAGGTCGCCATTGAGCCAGGGCGCGCGCAGGCGGGCATGGTCTTCGTTGGTGAGCAGGGCCAGCGCCTTGTCCAGCGCGCCGATCAGCGGCAGGCGATCGTGCGGCGCGGCCAGGCACAGCGCGGCGATCGGCAGCGCTACCGGCGGGCCGACGCGCAGCTGGTTCTGCAGGCCCGCGGCGTTGATCGACAGGCGTTCGGCGTAGGGGTCCTCGATATAGCCCTGGGCGCGGCCGTCCGCAACCATGCGCAGCGCCTCGTGCGTATTGTCCGCATGGACCAGCTTCACGCCCGGAATGTATTTGTGCGCGGTGTCGGCGGTAGCGTCCCGGGCCAGGCTGACCAGGGTGGCGTCGCGCAGGCCGGCCATGTCCTTCACGCTGTCGTTGTCGGCGCGCGTGACCAGGGTCGGAAAGTCTTCGAAATACGGCTGGCTGAAATGCAGATAGGCCGCGCGCTCCGCGGTCGGCGAGACATTCATCAGCAGATCGACCGTGCCGTTGCGCGCGGCATCGAGCAGCGCCGGCCAGTCGGGATAGACCCGGTAGCTCAGGCGGATGCCGAGCGAAGACGCCAGCCTGGCCAGGTAATCCGGCGCCAGGCCCTGCACGCCGCCTTCGGCCACGCTCTCGAACGGCGCGAAGCCCTCCTGGTAGGTACCCACCACGACGACCGGATGATCGTTCAGCCATTGCCGTTCTTCCGGCATCAGCATGACGCCCTCGGCCGCCGCACAGCGCAGCGCGCACAGCATCATCGCGAACAGGCAGAAGCGCAGCCAGGCCATGCGGTACATCCCCTACAAAGATTGATCGGCGAGCGCTTGCTTCGGGAACCGGTGGCAAAGCGCGGCCAGCCAGGGAGTCATCACAGTAGTCAGGCCATTCGCAGCGATAAATTCAGCACGCTCTGAAAAAAGCTGAGAAGAATCTCAGCCGGCGCCGCATCAGCGGAAACCGAGCTTCTCCATGTATTCGCCGATCGCGCTGTCGTGCTGGATGCCCAGCTTCTTCATGCCGGTGCGCTTCTGCGTGCTGACCGTCTTGACGCTGCGGTTGAGGCGCTCGGCGATCTGCGTGACGGTGAGCTGGCCCAGGCCGTACAGGCGCAGCACTTCCATTTCGCACGGCGATAGTTCCTTCAGATTCATGGCCGTGGTCCGCTCGCGCCGATCGAAGCCTTCGCGCAGGCCGGGGCTTACGTACAGGTCGCCGCGCTTTACCGCGCGCACCGCGTTGGGCAGGTCGGTGGCGAAGGATTTCTTGTAGGCCAGCCCGCGCATGCCCTTCTCGCGGATCGCACGCAGGATGCCGATGTTGTTGAGCATGGTCAGCACGATCACCGGGATCTGCGCATAGCGCGAACCCAGCAGGGTCATCAGCGGCATGCCGTCGCTATGGCGCTGGCTGATGGCGGCGCGGCCATCGGGCGCTTCGTCCGGCATGGAGAAGTCGGTGATGATCACATCGCAGGGCTGGTGCTTGAGCAGCTCGATCAGCTCGCGGCCGTTGCCGGCCTCGCCCACCACCTGGATATCGCCCTGCCGCTCCAGCACGGTGCGCACCCCGACCAGCACCACGGGGTGGTCGTCCGCCACTATGACTCGAATCATCACACTGTCCTCGTCTGTCCGCCGATCCTTGCGCCGCTCGCGAACCGGTCGCGGACAGGCCCGCACGAGAAAGTCGGAGCTACTGCACCGGACCGCTCCATGCATGGCCATGCCCGGCGCAACCGGATGCACTCATTCCCGTACGGGTCCTGGAGTACCGCGGCGCGCATCCTGCCTTTCCCGCTTTTCGCGAACCGCCGCGACCGGCTATGCGAAGACTCCATTCAACCCGAATGCACGAAGCATGGGCATCCACGTCTGGGCCCTCTTTGTCTGAAAATGTAGCGAAAAGGCCTCGGATTTCTCCGATCTGGTCGCAGATCTAGATTTTTCTTATCTTGTTTTGCGGCCGTTCCTAGTGACTAACCCGGCTCGATCCGACCCGCGCCGGCGCTTTTCCCCGCCTGATGGCATAATGCGCAGCATCGACTGCCGCTCGGCAGTGCTCGTCAGGCAGCTCTCGCCACCCCAACGAGTTCAAGCATCGGCGGCGCCCGGCGCGCCTGCCGCGCCGCCTTTTTACGAACTTTCAAGTCATTGGTACCCGTATGGTCGCATTGGCAACGGAGCACGTGATCGACGTGCACCACTGGAACGACAGCCTTTTCAGTTTCCGCACGACGCGCGATCCCGGCTTCCGCTTCGACAGCGGACAGTTCGTGATGATCGGCCTGGAAACCGAGGGCCGTCCGCTGATGCGCGCCTACTCGATCGCCAGCGCGCACTGGGAAGAACATCTGGAGTTCTTCAGCATCAAGGTGCCGAACGGGCCGCTGACCTCGCGCCTGCAGCACCTCAAGCCCGGCGACCCGGTGACGGTCAGCCGCAAGCCCACCGGCACGCTGGTGCTCAACGATCTGAAGCCGGGGCGGCATCTGTATCTGCTGGGTACCGGCACCGGCCTGGCGCCGTTCCTCAGCATCATCCGCGACCCGGATACCTACGAGCGCTTCGACAAGATCGTGCTGGCCCACGGCGTGCGCCACGTCAATGACCTGGCCTATTCGGACTATCTTGAAAACGAACTGCCCGCCCACGAATACCTGGGCGAGCTGGTGCGCGAGAAGCTGATCTACTACCCCAGCGTCACGCGCGAGCCGTACCGCAATCGCGGGCGCATCACCGATGCGATCGCCGATGGCCTGATGAGCCAGAGCATCGGCCTGCCGCCGCTGCATCCGGCGATCGACCGCGTGATGCTGTGCGGCAGCCCGTCGATGCTGGAAGACGCCTGCGCCCTGCTCGACGGCCGCGGCCTCCAGGCCTCGCCGCGCACGCGCGAGCCGGGCGATTACGTGGTCGAACGCGCCTTCGTCGAGAAGTGATCCGCCGTCACTGGCGGATGCGCCCCTGCCCTTCGTTGTCCCAGTAGCCGAAGATCCGCCGCGCCACCAGCTTGTACAGCCGCTTGAAGGTGGCGCGCCACAGCCGCGCATGCGGCGCGGGCGTGGCCAGGATCGCGCGCTGGCGCGCGCTCAATGCTTCCGCACAGTACGTGCGCTTGTGCTTGAGCAGATGGCGCAGGTCTTCGCGCGCCAGCAAGCGGAACAGCGCGCCGCGCCGGCCGCGCGTCCAGGCGATCTGGAAATCCACCAGGGCGGGACTGCCGTCCTCGCGTACCAGCCAGTTCGGCTCCTTGGCCAGATCGTTGTGCACGATGCCGCGGCGGTGCAGCGCCGCCAGCAGGCGCAAGGCATCGCGGTAGTAGGCGCGGTCGCGCGGCTGCGCCTGCTGCATCGGCGCCCCGGCGATATAGCCGCGCAGCAATTCCCGTCCATCCCAGCCCAGCAGCGGCGGCACGCCGTCGATGCCGGCCAGCTTGGCCAGCGCGCGCGCTTCCCGGGCGGCGGCGCGGCGCGCGAAGGCGCGCGCCCACCAGCGGGCGGCGCCGATATCGCGGCGGATCACCGCCACGCCGGCGCGGCGCGTCAGTTCGATGCGGCCCAGTTCGTCGGCCTTGAGCAGGGTGCTGTCTTCGATGGTGTCCACGTGGCTTCCAGCTCGCGGCGGCGGGGTACACTCGCCCGCCATGCCGCAACGCGGCCTATTGTGGCCGATCCGCCACCGACACGCCGGGAGTCGCCATGGATATCGCCCTCTACGTGCTGGCCGCCCTGCTGATGATCGGCGGCCTCGCCGGCAATATCCTGCCGGCGCTGCCGGGCATCCCGATGATCTTCGGCGGCATCTGGCTGGCCGCGGCGGTCAACGAATACCAGCGCGTGGGCACCGGCTGGCTGCTGGTGATCGGCGCGCTGGGCGCGTTCGGCGTGCTGGTCGACTTCATGGCCGGAGTGCTGGGGGCCAAGCGGGTCGGGGCGAGCAAGGCGGCGCTGTGGGGCGCCTCGCTGGGCACGGTGGCCGGCATGTTCTTCGGCATCCCCGGTTTGATCCTGGGTCCGTTCGTGGGCGCGCTGCTGGGAGAGCTGGCCTCGGGCAAGAGCGTGCTGCGTTCGGCCCATGTCGGCGTGGGCACCTGGCTGGGGCTGTTGTTCGGCACGCTGGTGAAGCTGGTGATTTCGTTGTTGATGATCGGCATGTTCGGCTTCGCGATGTTGCTGGGGTAACCGTCATCCCGGCGAGAACCTCCCCTAACCGTCACCCCAGCGAAAGCTGGGGTCCAGGGCCTTAAGGCACTGGATTCCAGCTTTCGCTGGAATGACGAGCACAAGGGCCTTGAGGCACTGGATTCCAGCTTTCGCTGGAATGACGAGCACAAGGGCCTTGAAGGCGCTGGATTCCGGCTTTCGCCGGAATGACGGACGAAGTGACGGGCAAAGTGACGGGCACAAGAGCCGCCGACCTTCGGCACAGGCACTCTATCCGCCGGCCATCTAGGCTGGCCGGACCACTCCAGGGAATCCATCCATGTCCAGACGTCTCGCCTTCGTGATCGCCGCCGCGCTGGCGGCCGGCTCCGCCCACGCGCAGAGCAAACCGCCGGAGTGGATCGAACGCAGCAACGCCGACGCCAAGGTGCTGCTCGATGCGACGGCGCGCTTCTCGCCGGAGTCCGCCTCGCAGATCGGCATCCTCGGCTACGACGACAAAGTCGCCGACCTCAAGCCCGGCATCGACGAGCGCACCCGCGCCGCGATGGTCGAGGTCAAGAGCAAGCTGCAGAAACTGCTGGTCGCCGAGAAGGACGCCAATGTGCGCCAGGACCTGCAGATCATGCTCAAGTCGGTGGACGAGCAGATCGAAGGCATCGACCTCAATCGGCAGTACATGCTGCCGGTGCAGGACGTGCCGCAGCTGATCTTCGGCGGCGAATTCGTGCTGCTGAAGGACGACGTCGATCCCAAGCGCCGCGCGCTCGCGCTCAACCGCCTGCAGTGCTACGTGGGCAAGGCGCCGGGCTGCGAGCCGATCGCCACGCTGGCCAAGGCGCGCACCACCGAGCGGCTGGACAACAAGTCGCTGCTGGGTCCGTACAAGGGCGAGATCGAGCAGAAGCTGGCCAATACGCAGCGCTACGTCGACGGCATCCGCCAGCTGTTCGCCAAGTACAAGCTGGACACGCCCGAGGGCAAGGCCGCGCTCGATGCGCTGGACAGCCAGATGAAGGACTACGACGCCTGGGTGCGCAGCACCGTGCTGCCGCGCACGCGCTCCGACTTCCGCCTGCCGGAGCCGCTGTACGCGTACAACCTCAAGCAGGTCGGCATCGATATCCCGCCGCAGGAACTGATCAAGCAGGCCGAGCTGGAATTCGTCGAACTGCGCCAGGCCATGCAGATGATGGCGCCGGTGGTGGCCAAGGCCGAGAACATCCAGGCCACCGACTACCGCGACGTGCTCAAGGCGCTGAAGAAGCAGCAGCTCACCAAGGACCAGGTGATGCCCTGGTACCACGAGGTGATCGGCAAGATCGAGGAGATCATCCGGCGCGAGCGCATCGTCACCCTGCCCGAGCGCAAGATGGCCATCCGCATGGCGTCCGAAGCCGAAGCCGCCGCCGTGCCCGCGCCGCATATGGATCCGCCGCCCTTTATCAACAACAAGGGCGAGCAGGGCACCTTCGTGCTGACCATGGGCAATCCGTCGTCGAAGGCGGGCGGTTCGGATTCCTATGACGACTTCACCTTCAAGGCCGCCGCCTGGACGCTGACCGCGCACGAAGGCCGCCCCGGCCACGAGCTGCAGTTCGCGGCGATGGTGGAGCGCGGCGTCTCGCTGGCGCGCAGCCTGTTCGCCTTCAACAGCGTCAACGTGGAAGGCTGGGCGCTGTATGCCGAGGCCGAAACCCTGCCCTACGAGCCGCCGGCCGGCCAGCTCGGCGCGCTGCAGGCACGCCTGCTGCGTGCGGCGCGCGCCTATCTCGATCCGATGCTCAATCTGGGCCTGATCACGCGCGAGCGCGCGCACGACGTGCTTACCCACGAGGTGGGCCTGTCCGAAGCGATGGCGCGGCAGGAACTGGATCGCTACACCTTCAACAGCCCCGGCCAGGCCACGGCGTATTTCTACGGCTATATGCGCCTGCAGCAGCTGCGGCTGGAAACGGAGCTGGCGCTGGGCGCGCGCTTCGACCGCAAGGCCTTCAACGATTTCGTGATCGGCCAGGGCCTGCTGCCACCGGAGCAGCTGGCGGAAGCGGTGCGCACGCAGTTCGTTCCGCAGTACGCCAAGAAGCATTGAAGCGCGCCGCCCGCACGGGCGGCAGGCTTCGACTCAAGGCCGGCGCTTTCGCGCCGGCTTTTTTTGTGGGGCGCGCAGGCTGCGTTCCAGCCATGCGGCGAAGCTGGGCGTGTCATGCGTGAGCGCGGCCGGCAGCACCAGATAGCCCTTGCTCGGCTTGGCGCCGGGGGCGTGCACGAAGCGCCTGACGCCGTCGATCGCCAGCAGCGCGTCCTGGTCGCCCGGCGCGACTTTCAGCGCCAGTCCCGCTGCATCGATCCACGCGCAGGGCCGCTCCGAGAGATAGGCGAAGACGCCGCCGAACATCGCCTTGAAGCGCAGCTCATGCGCCAGGCCCAGATGCGTGGCCGCATCCTCCAGATCCTGGCGGGCTCCGTTCACGCTACCGAATCGGGAATGACGTACAGCAGCACCGCCAGGTAATGCAGCACGCTGCCGGCCAGCACGAAGAAATGCCACACCGTGTGGTGATACGGCATGCGCCGCGCCAGATAGAACGGCACGCCGGCGGTGTAGGCCACGCCGCCGGCGATCAGCAGCACCATGCCGCCGGTTTCCAGATGCGCGCTGAGCGGCTTGAACGCGATCATGCCGACCCAGCCCATCGCCACGTACAGCAGCACCGCCAGCTTGCGCGAGTGCTTGAGCAGGCCCAGCTCCAGCGCGCTGCCGGCGATGGCCAGCGCCCAGATCGCGCCGAACAGGCTCCAGCCCCAGGCGCCCGGCAAGGCCACCAGGGTGAACGGCGTATAGGTGCCGGCGATCAGCAGGAAGATCGCGATATGGTCCAGCGTGCGCAGCACGCGCTTGGGCAACTCGCCGGAGACCGCGTGATACAGCGTGGAGGCCGTGTAGCAGAGGATCAGCGACGTGCCGAACACCGCGCTCGCGACCACCGCGCGCGCATCGCCCACCATTGCCGCATACGCGACCAGGGTGGCCAGGCCGGCGATGCTGAGCAGGATGCCGATGCCATGCAGGACGCTGCTGGCGAGTTCGTCGCCGAAGGCATAGCGCGGAACGGCGGCGCTGGACGAAACCGACATGGGGGACTTCCTCGAAGCGGGGACGCGCCGGCTGGCGCTCCCACCCACCTTACCCGCGCGGCCGGGCCTTGCATACTCCCGCGCACGGTGGGGCGCGGCGATTCGGAGCAGACGCTATTCGATGATGAAGGCGCCGAAGGCGATGCCGATATTCCAGCCCTCGCCGGTACCGCTGAGCGCCAGCGATACATTGCCCTTGGTCAGCACCTGGGCCGCCGCGGCCTTCTCCGCGCCGGCATGGACCTGGGCATTGGCGTAGTGCCCCTTGATCTCGCCGATGCCGTCCACGCCGGTGAACTTGCCGACGCCATGGGTGATCTTGGTCTTGCCGAAGGTCAGCCCGCCGCCCTTGACGCGGATGCGCACGGCCATGCTCTGCCCGTTGTCGCAATGGACGGTGCCGCTGCCCGAAGCCGTCTGGTAGAACACCGACCAGCCGGACACCTGGAAGTCCATCCGGCAGGACACATCGGCCGCTTGCGCCGGCGCGGGCAGAGCCGCACAGGTCGCCGCCGCCAGCACGGCGCAGCCTAGCCAGGTTTTCCCCATGACCTTCTCCTCGAAGCTTTGCCCCACCCGGCGCCAGGCCGGGACACGCGATTGTGTGGCCCCTCATCTGAACGGCCGTGAATGGCATATTCACGCCTATTGAACGTGATGCAAAGCAGCCCGGGAGCAATCTCTGTCGTCCGGGCATCTCCCCCCTCTCTCCCCCGATGCCCGGCTCATTGAGCCCCGCCCCTGAGCGGGGCCTTTTTTTTGTCCGGTTTTTGTCCGGCGTCAAACCGCGTCGACACCAGCGGGGTAAGCTGCCAACGGAACTGGCGTAAGGAGTGGCTTCATGCCTAGCACCGATCTGCTGCTGTACCTCCAGGAAACCGACCTGCACGCCCCCGGCCCGCGCGCCGCCGCGGCGCTGGCGGCGCGATTGGGGGCGAGGCTGGATGGGCTCTACGTGGCCGACCTGCCGGCCGCCGCCTTCAGCCTGCCGGAGGCCGTGCCGGTCCAGCTCGAGGAAACCCGCCGGCGCTGCGTCGAGGCGGAGGAGCACGGCGTGGAATGGCAAAGCCTGCTCGCCTCGCGTGGCCTGAGCGGACAATGGCGGGTGGCCCAGGGCGACACCGTGCAGACGGTCTGCCAGGCCGCCGCCGGCTACGACTACCTGGTGATGGAACGCAGCCAGCAGCGCAGCGATGCGCCGGTGGGCTTCGGCACCGTCTCGCGCTGCGTGTTCGGCAGCGACCGCCCGGTGCTGGTGGTGCCGGACATCGCCCAGATCGGCGACACCATCGGCGCACGCGTGCTGGTGGCCTGGAACGGCAGCCGCGAATCCGCACTGGCCCTGGCCGCGGCGGCACCCTTATTGGAAAAGGCCGACGAAGTGCTGCTGCTCGACGGCAGCGAGATGTATGCCGATTCGATCGCCGTGCTGCCCCCGCCGGGGCTGGCCGACTGGCTGGAACGCCATGGCATCCGCGCGCGCATCCAGGTACTGGACGCCGGCCCCACCCACGTCGCCGGCGCGATGATCCTCGATGCGGCCCACACCCATCGCGCCGACCTGCTGGTGATGGGCGCCTGGAGCCGTTCGCGGCTGGCGCAGATGGTGCTGGGCGGCACGACCCGCCACCTCTTCATGCATGGCGACCTGCCCATGCTGGTGGCGCACTGAAAAATCCGGGATGGGTGCAACGGGAGGGGATCGGCGGGAGCGTACCCCCTTCGCCGGCCCATTCACACTACTTGCACAAGCGTTTCCTGCGGGCATAGTCTGAACGCGCGTTCAGGCACGATCCCTCTGCGTCCCCACGCAGCGTGCCGCTGGCGCATTCAACTCACCACATCGTCAGGAGGTCGCTTATGCCGTCCGCAAGCCTGGCTGTCGCTTATCGCCCGTCGCACGCTCATCCCGACAAAGTCCGCATTGCCGCCCTCAGCGCCGCGATCGCTCTCAATCTCGCCGCATTGCTGGTCGTCATGCGGCCGATGGCGCCGCAGCTCGCCGCGGCCATCACTAAGGCACCAGAGATCGTGGTTACCTGGATCACGCCCGAGCGAATCCCTCCGCCGCCGCCGCCGATCGACATGCAGGTCCGGCCGAAGACGCCGCCGGCCACCTTGCCGCACACCTTGCCCAGGGCACCGCAACCGCCGGTGGCCACACCCAACGTCGAAGGCAATACCGCCGCGCCGCCGGTGGTGCCGACCATCCAGCCGGCGGTCGAAGCGGCACCGGTCGCCGATCCCGCACCGATCGAAGCAACACTGGCCTACCGCACCGCACCGCTCACGTTCCCGTCGGCTGCAATTCGCCGGAAGCTGCATGGCACCGTGATGCTGCGCGTGCTGGTCGACACGGAGGGCAAGCCCACGCAGGTGATGGTCGAGTCATCCAGCGGTTCCGACCTGCTCGACAAGAGCGCACGCGAACAGGTGCTGGCCAACTGGCGCTTCCAGCCGGCGACGGTGCAAGGCCATGCGGTGTCCGCATGGGCGCGCGTGCCGGTGAGCTTCGAATTGCGCGAGCTGTAATCCGCTGCGAGCGCATCTGCCGTGAGCGCATTTGCTTAGAAACAGGGGCCGGCCGACCGTTCCGTTCGCCATCGACCGGCCGGCCCCTCACGGCAACTTTTATTGCACCGTCTTCGCCACCGCGGGCGCGGGGCGCGACAGGCGCACGACCAGCCAGATCAATCCGGCGATAAACAATACCGGCAGCAAGGCCGGCAGCAGCGCCAGCAAGACGAGCGGCGCAACAGCGATCAGCACCGCGCCGCCGATCACCAGACCAAGCAAGGCGCCCAGCACGCTGAACACGCCGCCGACAACGGCGAAGGTGAACTTGAACACCAGGCCGATCAGCGAGCCGACCAGCCACAGCGCCAGTACCCCCATCACGATCACGCTTAGCACGAACATGAGGTTTTCCTCCTGGTGGCGTTCGTCCTTCCAGCCACGTTTGCAGCATGCGCCCGCGTGTTCCTGCGATGCATGGCGCGGAAGTCATGTGACCCGGAAGTCATGCCCGCACGGGTTACAGGTCCTTAACGGTACCCATGGTCCACTGCCGCCCGGTTCCAACCGAGCTCCATCGCATGAAGCATTCCATGCACACCCTCAAGGCGTTGCGTGATATCGCTTTCGACCTCGGCGTCGGCAAGCATCCCGACCTCGCCGCCATGGCGCGCGAACTGGGCCGCGTGGTCCATCGCGACGGTGCGGCACTCAATGAAGGATTGAAAGAACTGCGCATGCGCCAGCGCGGTTTCGAACGCTGGCAGCTCGCCTCGCGCGGCAAGCCCGGCGTCAGCATCCTGGTCATGGCGTGGCCGGCCAATCACGCCACGCCGGTGCACGACCATGGTGGCCTGTGGGGACTAGAGCTGGCCGTGCACGGCGCGCTGGAAGTACAGACCTGGTCGCGCGACGCGGTCAGCGGCGAACTGAGCCTCAAGGGCCAGGATTGGCTGGGCCCCGGCGACGCCACCTGGTTCGACGCCGATGCCGGCTATGCGCATCGCTGCCGCAATCTTTCGCGGCACGACACCGCGCTGACGCTTCACGTCTACGGCGGCGATCTGGCAAAGTACCTCGCGTATGAGCGCAGCGCCGAGGGCGGCCAGTGGCTCGCCCGGCCGCAACACGCCGCGATCACCGGCCGGCTGAGCGCCTGAGCGCTGCAGCCTTTCACGGCCGGTATCCATCAATCTAAGGAATGGCATGTATCGACGGGTCGCCATCATCGGCGGCGGCGCGGCGGCGGCGACGCTGCTGAGCGAGCTGCTGGACCGCCAGCCGGCGCAATCCCTGCACCTGGACTGGTTCACCGGCGGCGGTGCGCCCGGACGCGGCGTCGCCTACGGCACGCGCTCGGAGCGCCATCTGCTGAATGTGCGCGCCGCCTCGATGAGCATGTTCGCCAGCAAGCCGCGCGGCTTTCTCGATTTCGCCCAGCGCGGCGACCGCAGCATCGCCGGCACGGATTTCCTGCCGCGCCGTCTCTACGGCGATTACCTCGAAGCGGAAATCGAGCAGGCGCTCGAACGCGCCAAGGCGCTTGGCCATGACGTGCATGTGATTCCGTTCAAGGTCGACGGCCTGGTGCCGGAGAACGACGGCGTCACCATTCTGCAGGGCGAAGAAACCACTCGCGTCGATGCCGCCGTACTCGCGCTCGGCGGCCTGCCGCCGCAGCCGCTCAGCGGCGTCAGCGAAACGGCCATCGCCAGCGGACGCTATGTGGTCGACCCCTGGCGTTTTCTCGCCGAAGCGCAGCCCGATCCCACGCCGCGCAAGGTCGTACTGATCGGCCTGGGCCTCACCGCCGTCGACGTGGTGCTGGAACTGGCCGCGCTGTGGCCGAACGCCACCTTCACCGCGATCTCGCGCCACGGCCTGCTGCCGGAAGCGCATCTGCCTTCGGCCAGCGCACCCAGCGACGACGGCGCCGACCTGATCGAAGCGATGCAGGCCGCGCCCGACCTGCGCACCTGGATGCGCCTGCTGCGCGACGCCATCGCGCACAGCGACGACTGGCGCGTGGTGATCGACAGCATGCGTCCGCACACGCCCGCGCTATGGCAGGGCCTGCCGCGCGAGGAACGCGCACGCTTCCTGCGCCATGCGCGCTGGGCCTGGGAACGCGCGCGCCATCGCATGGCGCCGCAGGTGATGGCGCAGATGCAGGCGCTGGAACAGGCCGTCCGTTTCCGCCGCGAACGCGCGCGCCTGCATGCGGCGGACGTGGAAGGCGATCATTTGCATCTGAGCATCACGCCCACCGGCAGCGGCACGCCGCAAGCGCTGGATACCGACCTGGTGATCCAGACCATCGGCCTCAACACCGATGTGCGCCGCACCGGGCACACGCTGGTGCGCCAGCTCGCCACCAATGGCCATATCACGCCCGAGCCGCTGGGCCTGGGCTGGGCCGCCACCAAGGAAGGCCGCTTGAAGCACAACGGCGAGACTTGGCCGCATCTGTATGCGATGGGCAGCTTGCTGCGCGGCACCTTCTGGGAATCCACCGCGATGCCGGAGATCCGCCAGCAGGCGCGGCAGATGGCGGATCGGCTGCTCACTGGTTAGCGCACATGGTTGTCGCGGTGTCGCGACTGGGCCGCTTACGCAGCGGGCGTTCCGGGCGCTTGCCTTTTGCTCGTCATTCCGGCGAGGGCCTTCCTTACTCGTCATTCCTGCGTAGGCAGGAATCCAGTGACTGTGACGCCTGATTGTCGCGATACCGCGACCTGGCCGCTTATGCAGCGGGCATTTCGGACGCCTGCCGGCGCCCGAGTCACTTTTTCTTTGCTGGCCCAAAGAAAAAGTAACCCAAAAGAAATGGCCTAAGAGCAACGGCTCGCGACGCGACTAGAACGAGCAGTCACGGCCGTGGAAACGGATTAACCAGAGTCGACACGAAGCGAGGGTGCGTTTACGTGACGCGCCCTTCGAGGTGCCGTTGCCGAGAGGATGTTCAAGAACTGAGGTAGCGCTCTGCGTTGCGCTCCGCCCGAACCCTCACCCCGGCCCTCTCCCGATGGGAGAGGGAGAAGTGCGGTGGCGTCGCATGCAGAAGCAAAGAGCCAAAGCTGGCCTCAATTCTTGAACGTCCTCTTCGCGACGGCACCTCGAAGGGCGCGTCCCGAAACCGCTCGCTCGCTTCGTGTCGACTCTGGTTAATCCGTTTCCACGGCCGTGACTGCTCGTTCTAGTCGCGTCGCGAGCCGTTGGCTCTTGGCTCTGAGGCCATTTCTCTTTGGTTACTTTCTCTTTGGGCCAGCAAAGAGAAAGTAACTCGGGCGCCGGCAGGCGTCCGAAATGCCCGCTGCATAAGCGGCCAGGTTACGGTAACGCGACAACCAAGCGTCACAGTCACTGGATTCCTGCCTGCGCAGGAATGACGAGCAAAAGGCAGGCGTCCGAAATGCCCGCTGCATAAGCGGCCAGGTCGCGGTAGCGCGACAATCAGGCGATACGGAAACTGGATTCCTGCCTACGCAGGAATGACGAGTAGGAGGGCCTGCGCCAGCATGACGAGCAAGGGAGGCCAACGCCGGAACGACGAGCAAGCGCGCGCTAGCGCTCCCACCCACCCAGCACCAGTTTGCCGATTGTGCTGCCGCTCTCCAGCCGCTCGTGCGCGCGGCGCAGATTCGCCGCATTGATGGGACCGACATGCTCGCGCAGCGTCGTGCGCAGCACGCCCGCATCGACCAGATCCGCCACTTCGTTGAGCAGCTGGTGCTGCGCCTTCATGTCCTCGGTCTGGAACAGCGAGCGGGTAAACATGAACTCCCAATGCAGCGATGCGCTGCGGCGCTTGAGCAGGGCGATATCGATCGGTACGGCCGGATCGTCGATCAAGCCGAACTTGCCCTGCGGCTTGAGCAACTCGGTCAGCACCGGATAGTGCTGCTCCGTATGCGTCAGGCTCAGCATGTAATCCACGCCCTGCGGCGCCACCGCCAGCACCTGCGCCTTCAGGTCGCCGCGATGATCGACCACATGATGCGCGCCAAGCTCGCGCACCCACGCCTGCGTCTCGAGACGCGAAGCGGTGCCGATCACCTGCAGATTGGTCAGCCGCCGTGCCAGCTGCACCGCCATCGAACCCACGCCGCCAGCCGCGCCGACGATCAGCACCGCGCCGGTATGCGCCGCATTGCCGCGCGCAATGGCGAAGCGGTCGAACAGCAGTTCCCATGCGGTGATGGTGGTCAGCGGCAGCGCCGCGGCCTGGAACATATCCAGCGTGGACGGCTTGCGGCCGGCAATGCGCTCATCCACCAGGTGCAACTCCGCATTGCTGCCGGAACGATCCAGCGCACCGGCGTAGTAGACGTGATCGCCCGGCTTGAACAGCGTGACCTCGCCGCCCACCGCCACCACCGTGCCGGCCGCATCCCAGCCCAGCACCTTGTCCGCGCCCTGCGGATCGACGCGCTGGCGGATCTTGGTATCCACGGGATTCACCGAGACCGCTTCCACCCGCACCAGCAGGTCGCGGCCGCCGGGCGTGGGTTCCGGCAGGGTCACATCGAGCAGGCTTTCGGCATCCATGATCGGCAATGAGCGGCGATAGGCGACGGCTTTCATGGCAACTCCAGGGAGGGGATAGGCAAGGCCAGTTCAGGGGATGATTCTGCGCCGGCGGAAATCGTCAAACAGTGAGGCGAACATGGCGCGCGTATCCACATACTCGTGGAAACCGTAGCGGCGCGCCTTGGAGCCGTCGCCGAACATGTCGTAATCCCAGGAGAATACGAAGTCGGCGAAACGCCAGGACGATACGTCCGCATACGGATGCGCTTCCAGTGCATGCCTGGCCTGCATCTCGCGCCATAGCGGTTCCTTGTCGGCCATCACGGTGTCCAGCGACAGCGGCAAGGGCGGCGCGGTTTCCAGTTCGAAATACTCGGCGATAAACGGCCACATCTCGCTCCAGCGGAACAGATCGCCGTTATTGATATTGAACGCCTGGTTCGCGCAGCGCGCATCGGTGGCGGCCCATACCGTGGCCCGCGCGAGCAGGCCCGCATCGGTCATTTCCAGCAGGCGGTCGCAGGCGCCGGGCTTGCCGGGGAAGCGCAGCGGAATGCCCAGCTCTTTCGACATCGACGCGTACACCGCGATGGCCAGCGCGAGATTCATCGGATTGCCCAGCGCAAAACCGCCGACCACCGACGGACGGATCGCCGTCCAGCTCCAGGCCTTGCCCTGCTGGCGCGCTTCGAGCAGGCGCTGCTGGTCGTGCATGAATTCCGGCGGCATGAAGTGCGCGTCGGTTTCGCGCGCCGGCGTCTTGAACGGGCCCAGATGGCCACCGTAGACCTTGTAGCCCTGCATCAGGCTGACGTGCTGCAGATCGTGCGCTACCGGTTCGATGGCGTCGAGCACGTGGCGCAGCATCGCCACGTTCGGCGGTACCAGTTCGGCCCAGCTCGGGCGGTCCTGATACGCCGCGTAGAACACGTGGGTGACTTCGCGCAGCGGCGCCAGCTTCGCGCGGGTGTCGTCGGCATCGAGCAGATCCACGGCGACGTACTGCACGCGCTCATCTGAAACGCCACCACGGCGCGAGAGTCCAATCACCCGCCAATCGTCCAAGCTACGCAGATGGTCGATCAGATTGCGGCCGATCACGCCCTGCGCGCCAACCACCAGCGCGGTCTTGATCTTGGTATTCACAGGCTTTCCTTTGTCGCAGGATTCAGGCGTTGACCGCGCATGCGGCCGACAAGGCACGGCGACGTTCGATCGCCATGCTCCACAACGTCACCAGCAGACCCAGCGCCGTGACTGCCGCGCCGGCCAGGCCCAGCGCCGGCAGGCCCGGGCCACGATCGATCACCGCGCCGCCGATAAACGCGCCGATCGCATTGCCCAGATTGAACGCGGCGATATTCAAGGTAGATGCCAGATGCGGCCCATCCACGGCCTGCTGCACCACGCGCATCTGCAGCGGCGGCACCGTGGCGAACGCAGCCACGCCCCAGACGAACACGGTGGCGATGGCGGCGATGGTGTTGTGCATGGTCCAGGTAAACGCCACCAGGATCAGGGTCAGCGCGACCAGGATCGTCACCAGCGACGGCATCAGCTTCCAGTCCGCCAGCCGCCCGCCGAGCAGATTGCCCAGCGTGGTGCCCACGCCGAACAGCACCAGCACCCAGCCGGTGGCGCCGACGCTGACCTGCGACTGGTTCTGCAGGATCGGCGCGATATAGGTGAACACGGTAAACACGCCGCCGAAGCCGAGCACCGTCATCGCCAGCGCCAGCAGCACCTGCGGCTGGCGCAGCACGGCCATCTCGCGGCGCATGTCCGGCGCATGCAGGTCCGGCAGCGGCGGCACCAGGCGCCACACGCCGAGCGCGGCGATCACGCCCAGCACGGTCACCGCGCCGAAAGTGGAACGCCAGCCCGCCCATTGCCCCAGGAAGGTGCCGAACGGCACGCCCAGCACATTGGCCAGGGTCAGCCCGGCGAACATCAGCGCGATCGCGCGGGCGCCCTGCCCGCGCGGCACCACGTGCGACGCCACCACCGCGCCGATGCCGAAGAACGAGCCATGGCAGAACGCCGCCACCACGCGCGCCAGCATCAGCACCGCATAGTTCGGCGCGACCGCGCACAGCGCATTGCCGGCGATAAACAGGCCCAGCAGCGCCAGCAAGGCATTGCGGCGCTCCATCCGCGCGGTCAGCGCGGCCAGCAGCGGCGCGCCGGCGGCCACGCCCAGCGCATAGCCGGAGACCAGCAGGCCGGCCGAGGGGATGCTGACTTTCAGGTCCGCCGCCACTTCCGGCAGCAGGCCCATGATCACGAACTCGGTGGTGCCGATGGCGAACGCGGCCACCGACAGCGCCAGCAGGGCGCTGCGGGAGTGGTCGTGTCCGCGCGCCGGGTCGGGCGGGTTCGCTGGGTGGGTGGACATGGGGACGGCCTTGAGAAGGAAGGCCGGCACTGTGCTACTTGCCGGATCGGACGGGAATTGCCGAAACTGCGCAATCATCTTTTCCGGAAAATTGAAGATGGTCGAACTCGAGGATATGCGCCTGTTCGTCCGCGCGGTCAGCGCCGGTAGCCTGTCCGCCGCCGGGCGCGAGCTGAACCTGTCGCCGGCCGTGGCCAGCAAGCGCCTGTCGCGGCTGGAACAGGCGCTGGGCGTGCGCCTGCTCCAGCGCAGCTCGCGCCGCCTCGCCCTGACCGGCGAGGGCAACTGCTACTACGAGCGCTGCGTCGGCATCCTGGCGGACCTCGACGACGCCAATGCCGCGGTGCGGCTGGGCCAGCTCGAAGTGCGCGGCGCCCTGCACGTTTCCACCGCGCTGGATCTGGGCCGCCAGTACGTCGGCCCGCTGGCGGCCGAGTTCGCCGCGCTGCATCCGGAGCTGCGCGTGCGCATCAGCGCCTCCGACGCCACGCTGGATCTGTTCGAGCACGGCGTGGACGTGGCCGTGCGCAGCGGCGCCATGGCCGATTCGCGGCTGATCTCGCGCCGCGTCGCGCTCAACTACCGGGTGATCTGCGCGGCGCCGGCCTATCTGGAAAAACACGGCCGCCCCAAGGACACCGCCGACCTCGCCCGCCACGCCTGCCTGATGCTGCACCGCCCCGGCCGCGGCATCCTGCCGTGGATGCTGCAGACGCCCGAAGGCCCGCGCCCGCTGCGCCTGGATGCCGCGCTCACCACCGACAGCGGCGACCTGATGCGCGAACTGGTCATCGCCGGCCATGGCCTGGCCTTCAAATCGATCTGGGATATCGCCACCGACGTGCGCGCCGGCCGGCTGCTGCCGGTGCTGACCGAGTGCGCCATCCAGGAAGCGCATATCTATGCGATCTATCCCAGCCGCGACTACCTGCCCGCGCGCATCCGCCTGTTCGTCGACCATCTGCAGGCCGCGATGCAGGCGCAGGAAAACGAGGTGCTGGGGCTGATCCGCGCCGCCAACGGCGCCTGACGCTCAGCCCTGCGCGTCCTTGTGCTTGCGCAGCAGCACGCGCGCCAGGAACACGCCCACCGCCACGCCGAGGAATTCGAAGAATACGCGCGTGCCGACGCCATCGAAGTCGTGCACTTCGGCCAGCTTCGCCTTGAGGAATTGGATCGATTCCACGCGGCCGTAGTTGAAATACACCATGTCCCACAGATCGCCGCTGGCGGTCAGCACAAACGCCAGCAGGCTGGACCAGCCGGTGCGCAGGCCATGGCCCCAGTCATTGCGATTGCCGATCCAGTTGAACAGCGCGTACAGCAGGAAACCGGCCACGGCCGAGATGGCGCCGGCCTCCAGGCCACCGACGATCCCGTAGCCCATCCACGATTGGTCGTAATGCATCTGTATCCCGCTGTTCCGCGTACCCGTCCGCGCATTATGCCTGCAAGCTGTCATTTCCTCCGGATGTGACGCAGTGCCAGTCGGCGGCCTCCAGCCGTCGGCCCGACGCCCACCGCGTCACACCTCAGGCGGCGGCGGTGGGGCTAGACTCAGTCACCGAGACACCCCTGCCGCGACACCTCCATGCGATACCCCATCAGCCAACGAGCCGCCCTCATCGTCGTGGACGTGCAGCCGGATTTCATGCCCGGCGGCAGCCTTGCCTGCCATGAAGGCGACGCCATCGTGCCGGGCGTCCGCCGCCTGCTCGAAAGCCGCGCCTTCCGCCACGTGGTCGCCACGCAGGACTGGCATCCGCGCGGGCATGTCTCCTTCGTCACCAGCCACCCGGGCCGCGCCCCGTTCGAGCGCATCCCGCTGTACGGCCACGCGCAGACGCTGTGGCCGGAGCACTGCATCCAGGACACGCCCGGCGCCGCGCTTTATCCGGGGATCGACTGGTCCAGGCTGGACAAGGTCGTGCGCAAGGGCTGCGATCCCAAGGTCGATTCCTACAGCGGCTTCCGCGAGAACTTCGACCCGAACGGCACGCGTCCCAGCACCGAACTGGCCGACTGGCTGCGTTCGCGCAGCGTGGACGAGGTCTACGTATGCGGCCTGGCGCGCGACGTCTGCGTGCTGTGGACAGCCCAGGATGCCGCCGCGCTCGGCTTCAAGTCGCATGTGCTGTGGGACCTGACCCGCCCGGTCACGCCGGAGACCGACGTCGCCACGCGCACGCGCTTCGACCAGATGGGCGTGGACGTGGTCGAGACCTTGCCGATCGCCGCCTAGGCGCCGTCCTCGCGCGCGACCCGCACGCGAGGCATGCCCTCATCGTCCAGCGCCACGTCCAGCACGATGGGCTGGCAGCAGACCTGGCAATCCTCCACGTAGGACTGTCCCTCGACGGAATCGTCGACGAGGATCTCGATCGCCTCGCCGCAGTAGGGGCAGTGGATCAGTACCGGTTCCATGGCGCGACCTTAGCGCAAGCCGGATCAGGCGTCGCCCTGGTCATGCGCGAGCAACCATTCGGCCGGCGTCATGATCGCGAACAGACCGTCGCGCAAGGTGCGGCGGCCCAGGCGCAGCACTTCCTTGTCCTTGCTCAGCAGCCACCGTGCGCCGGTGGCGAGCGCGAGTTCGAGGAATTTCTGATCGTCCGGATCGGCGCAGCGCGGCAGGCGGATCGCCGACGGCGCGCCGGAGGGCTGCGCCATCATGCGGATCCATCGATCGTGCTCAACCAGCGCCGCCCGCTGGCCGGCCTCGTCCAGCGCGAGCTGCGGATAGGCCAGCACGCGGCGCCATTCCTCGCGGCAGGCGACATCGGTCACCGCTTCCACCGCACCCGCGGCCAGCGCGCGCGCCAGGCGCGCCACGGCGGGGTCGCGGAACACGAACAGATCGAGGCAGACATTGGTGTCCAGCACCACGCGGCTGGCGGCGCCGCGCGTACCGGGCGCAGAAACGGACATGGAAGCATCGCCGGCCGGAAAACGCCGGCACCGTAGCCGGGATGGCGCATCGTGTCGAATGGTTCGCATCGCGCGCCGGCGCCGGCATCTGTCAACGCATCGTGGAATCCTACGTTGATCGCTACTCATGGCCATGACGTCCGTGGCCACGCGTACTTCGGGGAAGCCCTTCGCGATGAAACGAACTTTTGTGGTCGGCTGCCCCCGCTCCGGCACCACCGTGGTCCAGGCCATGCTGGCCCGCCACCCCGCGGTGTTCTCGCTGCCCGAGACCGGCTTCTTCGCCCACGTGCATGGCAACCTGGCCTGGCGCTGGGGCGATGCGCATGCCAGGCATCGCGAACCGCGCCTGCGCCAGCGGCTCGGCTTCACCCGCAAGCGCGAGCGCGAGCTGTTCGTCTCCCTGCAGCGCCTCACCACCGCCGCGCCCGCTATGCTGCCGCGGCCTTCCCTGCGCATGCACACGTTGCAGCGCCGCTTTATCCGGCTGCTCGATCAACTCGCGCTGGCGGCGGACCGCGGCATGTGGCTGGAGAAGACGCCCAACCATCTGCTCTATCTGCCGGAAATCGAAAGCCTGGTGCCTGACGCGCGCTTCGTGCACGTGATCCGCCCCGGCGCGGAAGTGATCGCTTCGCTGATCGACGCCAGCCTGCTGTTCGACGGCAGCGACGATGCCTTCGGCGGCGGCACCGTGCACTGGTCGCGGCGCTGGAATCGCGCGGTGCAGATCCATCGCAGCTATATGCACCACCCGCGGCACTACCTGCTGTTCCTGGAAGACCTGGTCGCCCAGCCGCAGCAGGAGTGGAAGCGCCTGTGCCGTTTCCTCGAACTCGACCCGGCGCAGTCGCTGGACGACAACTGCACCCAGGTGATTGCCGACCTTGATCAGGAACCGTGGAAGCGCCGCGCGCTCAACGGCCGCCTGCACGCGCCGGAGAGCAAGGTGGACAGCCTGTTCGGCCCCAAGGTGCAGCGCTGGCTGCAGGCCAAGCTCGCCTCCTACGACGAGCTGCGCGCGCAATGGCTGCAGGCACGCGGCGCGCAGGAGCCGCATGCGGTGCCACGCAACGTGGTGGCGCTCAGCTCCAACGGCAATTGAGCGTTCGCTAGAGCTGTTCGACCGCTTCTTCGATCAAGGCAGCGATTTCGTGCGGATACGCCGCCAGCGAAGCATGGCTGGAAGCGAGTTCCACGGTCTTCTTCGGCTGCATGCGCTGCGCCATCCATTGCTGGGTCTGCGGCGGGATCATGTGATCCTCCAGCGATACCTGATACCAGCTCGGCAGCTGTTTCCATGCCGGCGCGCCGGCGGTGTCCTCGAAACAGCGCGCGGCGGTGGGTTTCTGCGCGGCGGCCATGATCAGGGCCGCATCGTCGCCCAGGTCCTGGCAGAAGCTTTCCTTGTAGAGCTTGCGATCGAGCCACAGAAAACCATACGGGTCCGGGCGTATCGCCTTGGCGCCGAGCGGCTGTTCGTCGCGGCCGAGCAAGGCGCCCACCGCTTCGCCTTCGTCCGGCGCGAAGGCCGCCACATAAACCAGTCCCACCACCTGCGGCGCATTGCCCGCGCCGGAAATCACCGCACCGCCGTAAGAATGGCCGACCAGCAGCACCGGCCCGTCCTGCATCTCGACCAGGCGGCGCGTGCGTTCGATATCGTCGGCCAGCGAAGTCAGCGGATTCTGCACCGCGCTCACGCGATAACCCTTCGCATGCAGCACCGGAATCAGCTTGCTCCAGTGCGATCCGTCGCCCCAGGCGCCATGCACCAGCACGATGCTCGGTTTCTTGCTCATGCGGATTCCTTTGTCATCGAATAGTGGGCCGGCCGGCCAATCGCGCCACAGGAGCGCAGCGGGCGTGAAGCCTCCGTCATGACGAAAGCGCAACGCCGACTATGGCATATGCGGCGCACACGGAGATGCGCGCCGCGGCGCGGCTGCGTAACCCCAGCCCGCCGTCCGCTGCGTTCAACGACGGTCGATAAGGAGAACCCATGAAACACCGTCCCCTGCTGTCCGCCCTGCTCCCGCTGGCCCTGGCCGCCTGCTCGCAGACCCCGCCCAGCCACACCGCCCCCGCTGCCGCCGCATCCGCGCCGGCGCCCGCAGCCACCGCTGCCACAGCCACTACGGCATCGACCTTCGACACCGGCATCCTGGCCCGCTACCACTGGCGCCTGAGCGCCGCCAGCGCGGCCGACAGCAAGCGCATCGATGCGCTGTTCGCGCGCCCCGATAAACCACTGCAGCTGGATTTCGTGCGCAACCGCCTCAGCGTCAGCAATGCCTGCAACCGCCTCGGCGGCAACTTCAAGGTGGAAAGCGGCCGCCTGAAACTCGGCCAGCTGGCGCAGACCATGATGGCCTGCCCGGATAAGGCGCTGGCCGATCTCGACGGCGCCATCTCGCAGCGCCTGCAGGACCAGCCGCGCGTCAGCGTGCAGAGCGAAGGCGACGCGCCCAAGCTGAGCCTCGCCGCCGACAACGGCGACACGCTGATCTTCACCGGCGAGCCCACCGCGGAAACGCGCTACGGCGGCGAAGGCGAAACGATGTTTCTCGAAGTGGCCGCCGAGGCCAAACCGTGCAGCCATCCGCTGATTCCCAACAAGCAGTGCCTGCAGGTGCGCGAGCGCAAGTACGGCCAGAACGGCGTGGTCGAAAGCAGCGGCGAATGGCAGCCGCTGTATCAGGATATCGAGGGTTACACGCACGAGGCGGGTATCCGCAACGTGCTGCGCGTGAAGCGCTTCACCCTCAAGAATCCGCCGGCCGATGCGCCGTCGACGGCTTATGTGCTGGATATGGTGGTGGAATCGGCAGTGGCGTCGAAAAAGAAATAAGCCGATCCGCGCAAACAAAAAGCCCGCCCGCCACGTAATGGCGGGCGGGCTTTTTTAATGCATTTCAGGCCGCGACGCCTACGCGCTCGCGCTCCGCTTCCAGGCTGGCCACCGGGCGCACTTCGATGCTGCCGATGCTGGCCCAGGGAAAGGACTTGGCGATCTCGATCGCTTCATCCATGTCCTTCGCCTCGATCAGATTGAAACCGCCGAGGTATTCCTTGGTTTCCGCAAACGGGCCATCGACGATGGTGGTGTTGCCCTGGCGGATGCGCATGGTGCGCGACTGCACCGGCGCTTCCAGCTTCTGGCTGTCGAGCAGGATGCCCTTGCGCTTCAATTCGTCGGCCTTGTCCAGGCAGCCGCGCATCATCGTGTCGAACTGGCCGGGCGGCAGCTCGCCGACCATGTTGTCGTCGCAATAGATCATCACCAGAAACTTCATGGTCGGCCGCTCGCTTCGTGGGTGGAGGACCGCGATGGTAGTACATCCTTTCGACGCCCCCGGCGGCCTGCCGGCGCCGCCGCTGATAACGTTGTCAGTTTTCACCCGGCCATCACGCCATTCGCGTTCCGCACGCTGCGCGCGCGATGCGCAGTATTTTGCGTGCTGCGCCGCAGAAGCGCATTTCCCGCCCGGGTTCACAGTTTGCCGCGACAACAGAAGACAACGTTGTCAATACCAGGGCGCATGCCGCTTGCCCGGCACACGCGCAGCGGCCCGCAGGTGAATCAGGCAGGCGGCGGTCCTTCCCTCGGGACCGCCGCCCGGCAGCGCCCTGGCCAAGCACTAAGCCGCATCCATCAAAGAGAGGAGAACGTCTTATGCATGCCAAGCAATACGTGGGATCGCGCACGTTGTCGGCGATCCTCAGCAGCACTGCCGGCGCCGTCGCCTGTATCGGCCTGCTCGCCGCCGCACCCATGTCCACCGCCATCGCGCAATCGCTGCCCGCCTGCGCCGCGGCATGGAGCGCCGGCACCGTCTATGTCGGCGGCGACAGCGCCAGCGAGAACGGCGTCAACTACAAGGCCAACTGGTGGACCCAGGGCAACGACCCGGCGACCAGCAGCGGCGGCGCCGGCAGCGGCCAGCCGTGGACATCGCAGGGCGCCTGCAGCGGTTCAGGCGGAGGCGGAGGCGGTGGTGGTGGTGGTGGTGGCGGCACGCCCCCGCCGCCGCCCGGCACCGGCGCCAACCTGCTGTACAGCCCGTACAAGGACGTCACCATCAATCTCAACTGGAACACCAACACCATGCAGACCGCGGCGGCGACCGGTGCGTCGATCCCGATCGTCGGCAGCGGCAGCCTGTATTCCAACTACGTGCACAACCTCAGCGCGATCACCCTGGCCTTCGCCACCGGCGAATGCGGCAGCGAAAGCTGGGGCGGCGTGCCGGGTGCGACCTTTGCCAGCGCCAATACCGCGGCGCTTTCCAGTGCGGGCCTGCCCTATGTGGTTTCCACCGGCGGCGCGGCGGGCACCTTTACCTGCGGCAGCACCTCCGGCATGGCCACATTCCTGTCGCGCTACTACACGCCGCAGATGCTGGGCGTGGATTTCGATATCGAAGGCGGACAGTCGCAGGCGCAGATCAATGCGCTGGTCGCGGCCGCGGCCTATGGCCAGTCGCTGCATCCGAACCTGCGCTTCTCCTTCACCCTCGCCACGCTGGCGGCTTCGGACGGCAGCTACGGCGGCGTCAACAGCCTGGGCGACATGGTGGTCAGGGCGGTCAAGGCGAACTCCGCGCTGACCAACTACACCATCAACCTGATGGTGATGGACTACGGCGCCGCCGGTCCCTCGATCTGCGTGGTCAGCAATGGCGTCTGCGATATGGGCCAGTCGGCGATCCAGGCCGCCAGGAACCTGCAGCACACCTATGGCATTCCGCTCGGCAAGATCGAGCTGACGCCGATGATCGGCCTCAATGACAACAGCGCCGAGACCTTCACCCTCGCCAACACCGACACGGTGGTGAGCTATGCGGTGAGCAACGGACTGGCCGGCCTGCATTTCTGGTCGCTGGACCGCGACACGCCCTGCGCCAACGGCGGCTATGCCTCGCCCACCTGCAACTCGGTGCCGAGCACCACGCCGCTGCAGTACACCAAGCGTTTCCTGTCCGACCTGGGCCGCTGAGCGGCACCTGCGCGGGGCGGTACAAGCCGCCCCGCGTTTCCTTGCGACGCCGCGCGGCAGTTACGAAGCGCTCACCGTTGGGCGAGTATTGCTGCGCCATTCCAAGGCCGGGGAACCGCCGCCGCCATGAGTCGCCTGTACGACCTTTCGTCGCAAGCGCTGCGCGCGCTCTACGACGCCCGCGTCGGCACGCCGCCGGTGCTCGACCTGGCCAACCGCTTTCCCGACGGCTACCGTTTCGCCGACGCCTGGGAAGCGCTGCGCGATGAAGCGCTCGCGCTCGGCCAGCGTCTGCACGAGGTGCCGCGCTTCCACGAACTGATGGCCGAGCAGCACGCCATCTCGGCCAACGACGGCCACGACTGGCGCATGTACCTGCTCAAGGTCTACGGCAACGACGTGGACGAGCACATGGCGACCTGCCCCTTCCTGGGCGAATTGGTACGCACCTCGCCGGATGTTCTCTCCGCCACGCTGTCCTTCCTGGCCCCGCACAAGCACATCCCGCGGCATCGCGGCCCGTTCAAGGGCGTGCTGCGCTTCCAGCTCGGCCTGTCCGTGCCGCTGCGCGAGGACGGCCGCCCCGCCGCGGTATTGCGGCTGGCCGATCGCGATTACCGCATCGGCGACGGCGAAGCCATGCTGTGGGACGACACCTTCCCGCACGAGGTATGGAACGACAGCGACCAGTGGCGCATCGCCCTGCTGCTGGACGTGCGCCGGCGCGACATGCCGGCCGACATGGCCCTGCTTTCCCGCCTGCTGATCGCCGGCATCGGCGCGGTGGCGCGCCGGCGCCTGCCGGCGATGGTCGCCGGCGGCAGGAATCAATCGGGCATGGCCGGCTGAGGCATGGCTGGCTGAGGCGCGGCCGGCTCAGACCGGATTGCGGCGCAGGCGGTCTTCCAGCTCCGCCAGCAGCTCCGTCATCAGGATCGGATCGGGCTCATCCCGGCTCGCGACGGTTTCGATGCGTTCGGCCAGCAGGCAGATGCGGTTCCTGCCGAGCACCACGGTGCCGCCCTTGATGCGATGCGCATGGCGCACCACCGCCGGCCAATCGCCCTCGCGCAGCGCGGCGCGGATCGCCGCCGCATCCTCGCGGCCTTCGCGGAGGAACAGCATGCCGGCGACGCGCTGGTCCGGCGCCGTTTCCACGCACAGCCGGCGCAGCTGGTGCAGCGACAGCGGCCACGCGAGCACGGCGTCGATGCCGGCCAGTCCGATCGGCGGCTCCTCGCACAAGCCGGCGATGCGCGCGCGGACATGGCGCCGGCGCCGTTCCAGCATGCGCAGGGAAGAAACCAGCGCGATCCGGTCGATGCCCGAGGCGTCGCCCAGCCATACGAAGCCGTAGCGCCCGGCGATCTCGGCGCCCCCTATCGGCGCGCCGGGATCGGCCACATCGCAGGCCATCCCCAGCCGGACCAGCTGCGCCTGCAGGATGCGGCGCCGCGCCGGATGCTCTTCGATCACCAGCGCGCGCCCTGCCATCGGCAACTCCGCTTTCGGCAGCTCGCCGCCGGCGACGTCGAACTCCAGCGACGCGCCAACCGCGGGATCCGCCGCATACGCTTCCACCCGCAAGCGCAGCGGACCGTCCGGCGCCTGCTCCCGCCACAGCGCAAGCTGGATGCAGCCCGCGCCTGCGCGCCGGACCGCGCCGCCCAGCGCCTCGTCGAGCAGGCGGCGCAGACGGCGCTCGTCCAGCCACAGCCAGGGCACGCCGCCGCAGGGCAGCTCGATGCCGACCTCCATGCCCAGGGAGCCCAGCAGCGGCTCCTGCGCCTCCACGCAATCGCGCACCACGGCCACCACGTCGCAGCGCCCCCGCACGAAGCTGTCCACGGAGAAGCTGTCCACGGACATGCCTAGTACCCGACCGGCGCGTGCAGCACCTGCTCGCGCATCTTGAACAGCTCGGCGTCGCTCTGGATGCCCAGCTTCTTGAACGCGGTGGATTTCTGCGTGCTGATGGTCTTCAGGCTGCGGTTGTACTTGGCGGCGATCTGGCTCACCGACATGCCGTCCAGGAAGCAGCGGATCACCTCCCACTCGCGCGGCGACAGCGGCGACAAGCGCCGGGCCGTCGGCGGCGTGATCAGGAACGCGGGCAGATAGATTTCGCCGGCCATCACCCTGGCGATCGCGTCGGCCATGTCGGCCGCGTCCTGGTGCTTGGCGAAGAAGCCGTTGGCGCCTTCGCGCAGCAGCATGTTCACCGTGACGCGCTGGCAGTGGCCCGACACCACCAGGATGCGCAGCTCCGGATAGCGCGAGCGCAGCGCCTTGACCAGGGCCATGCCGTCGAGGTCGTCCGAGCCCAGCGAGTAGTCCAGCAGGACCACGTCCACCGGCATCTCCGCCAGCATCGCGCGCAGCGTGCGGCTGCAGCGGTGGCTGCCGACCACGGTGACCGCGCTGACCTGGCGCAGATGCGAAACCAGTCCCTTGAGGATGAACTCGTGATCGTCGAGCAGGGCGACCCGGATCAGGTTGCGCGGACTTTTACGAGCCTGCAGAGGGCTTTGGTACATCGAGAATGTCATGGCGGTGACCGTGATGGGGATCGTTCGGACAGGCAGACATGACCTGTGGCGGCCAGGAAATTGCAGCACGCGCGCTGCCGCGGCTTCCATGGGATTTCTCCGAAATAAAATGCGCCATCTCGACGAAGTCCGTTCGCCTAGGACTTTTCTGATTCATCCGCCTGACGGATCCGGGAACACTCTCTCTCACAGGCGACCGGCCCATGACCGCAGGGGCGGCCATGAGCAGACGATACGGCTCGCCAGATGCCTTCCCGCATGCCACGGACGTCATGCGTCGACCCTGTGTCGAAGACAGGCCGCGCTCTACCCCGGCGCGGCTTGTCTGGAAACTTTTCGATGCCGCTCCCTGCGCTCGACGCGAATGCGTTACTGAGGCCACCCGGCCGGCGCTGTCCGATGAGCGCCACAGCCGCAGCGCAGCCATGTACTCAGCACCACAGCCACAACGCGAAGCCCCCGCGCCAGCCAGAACTGGCCGCGGCGCGGGCTGCGTTGCGCTGGCCACGCTGGCGCTGGCGGTGGGCACCGCCTCGCTGCAGGCCAGCCCTGCGAACGCACGCGATGCGCTGCTCGCCCAGGCCCGGCTGCAGCACGAGAACGGCCACCGCCTCGAAGCGCTGGCCGCCTGCGAAGACCTGCTGCACCGCTGGCCCGCCGACGCCGACGCGCTGCGCCTGCGTATCGAACTGCTGGCCGAGCTGGGCGCCGCCGGCCGCGCGCTCGAACTCGCGCGCCAGCTGCGCACGCCGCTGCCGGCCGCGCAGCTTGCCCGCATCGAAGCCGACGCCGCCGCGCATCAGACGCGCTGGGCGCAGGCCATGCCGGCCGATACGCGCCGTCCCTATGTGGAAGCCGACCAGGCACTCGCCGAACACGGCACCACAGCGGCCGATGACGCCATCGCCAACGCGGACCGCATGATCGCCCTGGCCCGCGCCTCGCGCAGCCGCGACGCCGTCGACGCCTTCCACACGCTGCGCCGCCGCGGCGGCACGCTGCCCGCGTACGCCGACGCGCCCGTGGCCGATGCCTTGCTGCAGCAACGCCAACCCGAGCAGGCGATCCCGCTGTATCAGGAAGCCGCGCGCGCACATGCCGGCCCCTATCCGGAAGCAGAAGCCGATCCGCGCATCGGCCTCGCCCACGCCTATCTGGAAGCCGGCCGCCATCGCGAAGCGCGGCAATGGATCGATGGCGTGGCTGCGGCCGAACCTGCCTGGCTGCCTTCGCCCGGCTCCGTGCGCCCGCGCGCCAATCCGCACAAGGTCGAAGCTGATCTCGCTGCCGCGCAGGTACGCCAGCACACCTGGCTATACCGCGACGCCTCGGAGCGTCTGCACAAGTTGCGAATGGAAGGCCCCGCCAACGCCTCGGTGTGGAACCAGCTCGCCGAACTCGAACGCGCCCGCGGCTGGCCGCGCCGTTCGGAAGACACGCTGATGGGCGCCGCCGGCCTCGACCCGGACGACACCTCGGTCCGCATCGGCGCCATCGACACCTGGCGCGAGCTCGGCGATTTTCCCCGCGTGGAACCGGCCATGCAGGAATTGGAAGCCGTGCTGCCGCGCGACCCGCAGGTGCAACTCACGCGCCAAGCCTGGGATCGCCAGCGCGGTTGGCAATTCGATCTGGAACACGATCGCGGCCGTGGTGGCGCCGCCAACTTCGGCGACGCCGACCACGAAACCCAGGCCACTCTGCAAAGTCCGCTGCTGGACGATCGCTGGCGCGTCTATGCCATCACTCGCCTGGCCGCCGCCAACCTGCCCGAAGGCCAGACGCAGCGCGAACGCCTCGGCGTGGGCATACGCGGCTATGCGCGTGGACTGGAAGCCTACGTGCAAGCATTGCCCGCCGTGGGCGCCGACACCCGCCGCACGGCGGTCGAAGCCGGCCTGCGCTGGTTGCCGAACGATCATTTGACCTACGGGTTGGATTGGAGCAACACCGGCGATATCGACGTGCCGCTGCGTGCGCACTACTACGGCGTCACCGCCCATTCGCTCAACACCTCGGTGCAATGGCGCGCCAGCGAACTGAGCGCAATCAAGCTCAACGCCAACGCCGACCGCTACAGCGACGGCAACCGCCGCTACGGCTGGGAAGCGGCCTGGACGCAGCGCGCCTACACCGCCCCCTGGTTTACCGTCGATGGCGGACTGCAAGCGAGCGCCACCCGCAACTCGCGCAACGACGTCGCCTACTACAGCCCCTCGTGCGCACGCTGGGTTGCGTTGACCGGCCGCCTGGAAAACATGCTGTACGAGCGCTACGAACGCAGCTGGCGCCACCAGCTGGAGCTGTCGTTCGGCAGCTACGACGAATGCCGCTACGGCAGCGGCTGGATGGCCAGCGCGCGCTACGGCCAGCAATGGGCGCCGCGCGGCGGGCTGACGTTCGGCTGGGGCATCGGCTGGAACAGCCAGCCCTACGACGGCAAGCGCGACAACCGCGTGATGCTCGACCTCACCGTGCATTGGGGCGAATAAGATGCCGCGCTGGCGCCACGCCCTGATCCTGCTGTTCGCACTCGCCGCACCGATGGCGAGCGCCGCTGATCGCCTCGCCGCGCTGTCCGGCCCCGTGCCCGCGCGCGCGCCGCTGCCGCCGCTGATCGTGCTCAACTACCACGACGTGCGCGACGATATCCGCGACGCCGGCAGGCGCGACAGCACCGCCATCAGCACCGACCATCTGATCGCCCACTTCGAATGGCTGCGCGCCAACGGCTTCCATATGGTGAGCCTGGACGACGTAGTCGCCGCCCGCCGCGGCCAGCGCGCACTGCCGCCCAAGGCCGTGCTGCTGACCTTCGACGATGGCCTGATCAGCTTCTACACCCGCGTGTTTCCGCTGCTGCGCGCCTATGGCTATCCGGCGCTGTTCGCGGTGGAGAACTCGTGGATGGATCTGCCCCAGGGCAAGCGCTTCGATTACAACGGCGAAAGCTGCGGACGCGAGTGCTTCGTTAATTGGCAGCAGGTGCAGGAAATGCGCGCCTCCGGCCTGGTGGAAATTGCTTCGCATACCGATGACCTGCACCAGGGCGTGCTCGCCAATCCGCAAGGCAATCTGATGCCGGCGGCCATCAGCCTCGCCTACAACGCCAAGACCGGCTATGAAAGCGCCGACGCCTACCGCGCACGCATCCGCGCCGACCTCTCGCACAGCGCCGATGAAATTGCTCAGCACACCGGACAGCGTCCGCGCGCCATCGTATGGCCGTATGGCGCCTACAACCGCGTGGCGCAGGCGGAAGCTGCCGCGCTGGGCATGGATGTCTCGCTGAGCCTGGACGATGCGCCCGTCGAACTGGCCGAAGGCCGCAATCTTCCGCGCCTGCTGATCGCCGACAATATCGGCGTCGATGGCCTGGCCGCGCTGATCTATCGCCAGCGCGCGGTCGATCCGCAACGCGTGGTGCAGGTGGATCTGGACTACGTCTACGACCCCGATCCCGCGCAGCAGGAAAAGAACCTCTCCGCCCTGCTCGATCGCATCCGCCGCCTGAAGCCGAGCCAGGTGTGGCTGCAGGCCTATGCCGACCCCGACGGCGATGGCGTTGCGGATGCCGTGTACTTCCCCAACCGCCACCTGTCCATGCGTGCCGATCTGTTCGCTCGTGTGGCATGGCAGCTGCGCACCCGCTGCGAGGTGGAGGTGTATGCGTGGATGCCGGTGCTGGCGTTCCGCTTTGCCAACCCGAAAGATTTGCCCGCATTGGGCAAGACCAACGATAGCGATCACTACCGCCTCGCACCGTGGGATCCACGCGTGCGCGCGCTGATCGGCGACGTCTACGAAGACCTAGCCATGCATGGCGGCATGACCGGCCTGCTGTTCTCCGACGACGCTTACCTGCGCGACACGGATGCGCTTGGCCCGCTCGCCAAAGCCACCCCGGCGCAACGCACGCAATACCTGATCGACTTCACCCGCGAACTGACCGAGCGTGCTCGCCAATGGCGCACGCAACTGAAGACCGCGCGCAACCTCTACGCCCGCCCCGTTCTGCAACCCGCCTCCGAAGCCTGGTTCGCGCAGAGCCTCGCCGCCTTCAACGCCGCCTACGACTACACCGCGCTGATGGCGATGCCGCAGCTCGACCAGGAACCGGCCACGGACGCCTGGTTCAAGCGCCTCGCCGCGGCGGTCGCCGCGCAACCGCATGGCATGGAACGCACGGTGTTCGAGCTGGCCAGCGTCGACTGGCGTTCCGACAACAAACCTGTCCCCGCTGAAGTGCTCGGCGCGCGGCTGCGCCTGCTGCAGGCGCAAGGCGCACGCCATATCGGCTACTACCCGGACGACTTTATTGCCGGCCGTCCCGCCCTCGAAGCCATCCGGCCGTATATCTCGGCCGCTGAGCATCCCTACCGGGAACCGTGAGGCGACGATGCGCGAGATCATGGACGTCCTGCTGGACTTCGCCTTCTATTACCCGCTGCTGATGTCCTTCGTATGGATGAGCGGCGGGCTGATCTACTACCTGCGCTGGGAACGCGGCGAACCGCTGCGCGTACAGCCGCCTGAGCTGCCGCACGCACCTTTTGTCACCCTGATCGTGCCCTGCCACAACGAAGGCGAGCAGGTGCGCGAAACCATCGCCCACCTGGATGCGCAGCGCTATCCGCACTTCGAGATCATCGCCGTCAACGATGGCTCGACCGACGATACCGGCGCGCAGCTCGACGACCTGCAGACGGAGTTTCCGCGCCTGCGCGTGATCCACTTCGCCACCAACCAGGGCAAGGCGATGGGCCTGCGCATGGCGGCGATGGCGGCGCGCGGCGATTTCCTGGTCTGCGTGGATGGCGATGCGCTGCTGGACGATTACGCCACGCACTGGCTGGTCAGCCATATGGTGCGCAGCCCGCGTGTGGGCGCGGTCACCGGCAACCCGCGCATCCGCAACCGTTCCACCCTGCTGGGCAAGCTTCAAGTCGGCGAGTTCTCCTCGATCATCGGACTGATCAAGCGCGCGCAGCGCGTATATGGCCGCGTGTTCACCGTGTCTGGCGTGATCGCCTGCTTCCGCCGCAGCGCGCTGCACGATGTCGGTTACTGGAATACCGACATGGTCACCGAGGACATCGACATCAGCTGGCGCCTGCAGATGCGCCACTGGGATATCCGCTACGAACCGAATGCGCTGTGCTGGATCCTGATGCCGGAAACCCTCAGCGGCCTGTGGAAGCAGCGCCTGCGCTGGGCCCAGGGCGGCGTTGAAGTCACGCTGCGCTATATGCGCCATCTGCTCGCCTGGCGCCGCCGGCGCATGTGGCCGGTGGCGCTGGAATACCTGCTGAGCCTGGCCTGGGCTTATGTGGTGACGGGCATCGTGGCGCTGTGGCTGGTGGGCAAGTTCGTCGCGCTGCCGCCGCCGTTCCGCATCGGTTCGCTGCTGCCGCAGTGGCATGGCGTGGTGCTGGGCATCGTGTGCCTGCTGCAGTTCGGCATCAGCACGCTGATCGACCGCCGCTACGAGACGCGGGTGGGCCGCAACTATTACTGGATGATCTGGTATCCGCTGACCTATTGGCTGCTGAGCACCGCCACTACCGTGGTGGCCTTGCCGAAAGCCCTGCTCAAGCGCAAAGGCACGCGCGCCGTGTGGGTCAGCCCCGACCGAGGAATTCGATGAAAGCCGAAGCCGTTGTGATCCATCGCCCCGAGCGCCAGCATCCGGCGCGCCGCCTGTTGTTCACCACCGCCACCTTGATGGCGTGGATGGCATGGATGTCGTTGTGGCTGCCGTTGGCGACGCTGCTGGCGTGGGCGCTGGGCTTCCGCGTCGGCTATGTGGAAATGGTGGTGCGCGAGCATGGCCATGGCGGGCGGGATCTCGCCACCTTGCTGTTGCTGGCGGCGATCTGCGCGATGGTGATGATCACGTGGTCTTCCTACAACTATCTGCGCTTCGCGCATGTAGAAAGGCGGCGGCGCAGTCGTGCGGTGGATCGTCGCGCGATTGCCGCGGCCCTGGGCGTGCAGCAGGAGACGGCGAGCTGGATGCAGCGCGCGCCGCGGATGGTGCTGGAGTTTCCCGACGATGGCCAGGTGGTCCATCGCGACGAGGATGAGCAGTTGGCGCAAGCGCTTGCCTGCTGAAGATGCGGGCAACTCGTGCCCGCATCTCTGCTGACGCAGCGGCTTAGCGCGCGTCGTGCCCCGCGGCGGACAGCATCGCCGCCGGCCGCGCGGCTTGCGCTTCAAACATCCGCCACCAGCGCTCACCGGTATGCGGGGCGGCCAGATCGAGCCGCTCGCCCATGCGCGGCGTGGACAGCGCGATACCGCGTTCAGCCGTCAGCGCGCTGACCTGCTCGAACGGATCCTGCCAACGATGCATGGCCAGGTCGAAGGTGCCGTTATGGATCGGCATCATCCAGCGCCCGCGCAGATCCACATGCGCCTGCACCGAATGAACCGGTTGCATATGCACGTATGGCCACTGCGGATCGTAGGCGCCGGTTTCGATAAACGTCACATCGAACGGGCCCAGCCGCTCGCCGATGGCCTTGAAGCCGTCGAAGTAACCGGTGTCGCCGCTGAAGAACACGCGCAGTTCGTCATCCACGATCGCCCACGAAGCCCATAGCGTCTTGTTGCCGTCGAACAGGCCGCGGCCGGAGAAATGCTGGGCGGGCGTGGCGATAAAGCGCAGCCCGTCCACTTCGGTTTCCTGCCACCAGTCGAGCTGCTGCACCTTGGCGGCATCCACGCCCCAGGCCACCAGACGGTCGCCCACGCCCAGCGGGGTGAGGAATACATCCACGCGGTTGGCGAGGTATTCGACGGTGGCGCGGTCGAGATGGTCGTAGTGGTCGTGCGACAGCACCACGCCGCGGATCGGCGGCAGATCCTCCAGCGCGATCGGCGGCGCGTGGAAACGCTTCGGTCCCATCCAGGAGAACGGCGAGGCGCGTTCGGCGAACACCGGGTCGGTGATCCAGAAACGGCCGCGCAGCTTCAGCAGCAAGGTGGAATGGCCGAGGCGATACAGGCTGCGGTCCGGGGCGGCTTCGAGCTGCGCACGGGTCAGGCGCAGCACCGGCAGCGGCGCGTCGGGCACTCCGCCCTTGGGCTTGTGCAGCAGCATGTTCCAGATGATGCCCAGGGTCTTGCCCAGGCCTTCGCGCGGACGCGGCACGGGGTTGCGGAACTGTTCGCCGCCGCGCTGCGGCGAATCCGCATAACCGCCCAGCGCGGCGCGCGCGCGGCGGCTGGCCAGCATGGCCAGGATGACAGCGAGGGCGAGCAGGCCCAGCACGATCTTCATAGGGGTTACCCGGGTAGGTAGGGGTCGGAAAGGGAAACTACACCGAGCAGTGTAATTTCTTTGCGAGGCAAATGTAAACCCATCAGTGTAAAATCCGGCCATGCCCACCGCTCCCCGCCCCTCCCGCCTGACCGACCGCAAGCGCGCCGCCATCCTGGAGGCCGCCATCGACGAGTTCCGCTCCGCCGGCTACGAAGCCACCAGCATGGACCGCATCGCGGCCCGCGCGGAGGTCTCCAAGCGCACGGTTTACAACCACTTTCCCAGCAAGGAAGTGTTGTTTCTCGAGATCATGCATCAGCTGTGGGAGGCCAGCCGCGAGGGTGAAGAACTCGCCTATCGCGCCGATCGGCCACTGCGCGAGCAGTTGCTGGAGCTGGTGGAACACAAGTTGCGGTTGCTGCATGGCGAGGCGTTTGTCTCGCTCGCAAAAGTGGCGATTGCGGCGGCGATCCATTCACCCGAACGTGCGCAGGCGATGGTGGCGCGGATGAATGAGCGTGAGGAGGGGCTGACGGTGTGGCTGCGCGCTGCGGCTGCGGATGGACGCCTGAAGATCAAGGATCCGGTGTTTGCCGCGCATCAGTTGCAGGGCCTGGTGAAGGCGTTCGCATTCTGGCCGCAGATCACGCTGGATCAGCCGCCGTTGCGGCCGAAGGAGCGCAAGCGGGTGGCGGAGTCGGCGGTGGATATGTTTCTTGCTTACTACGCTTGAGGGCGTGCAACAACATGTGCGCGCCACCACGCGCGGCGTCCCGCTTCAACGACCGGCGCAGGTTGGGGTGAGAGCCGGGGGCTCGGCTCACCGCCCCATGCTCGTCATTCCGGCGCAGGCCGGAATCCAGTAGCGATAGTGCTGGATTCTCGCAAAGGCGTTGAATAGGCTCTTCGCAAGAATCTGGCGTTGTCGCTACTGGATGATTCGCTTCGCTCACCCCTTCGGGGCCGCCCTGCGGACGTTCTTCGCGCTACGCGCTCGTCCGGCCTGCGCCGGAATGACGGTGTATCACCTTGGTTGCGGTGCGTACAAATCAGACTGCGACTAACTGCAACTGAGAGTTGCCTCTGCTAAGTTGCTTGGTGTTACCCGCGCTGTGTTTTCGAGCGCTTCGCGGGTAACCATGGCAGCAATGCTGTGAGAAGCGCGAGCCAAGGGTGCTAGGAACACCCCTGACCCGCTAACCACAACCAACTCATACGGAAATTGATCATGGCTACCCCAGATCATACGGCACTCGCTCGCTCGTCTCTTCCCTCGACGACACACCCCCCGCCTTTCCGGGCCGTCCGACGACAACGCGGACGCGGTTGAAGAATCGCGGCGGAGCTTTCCGCAGGTATTAATCCGAGCCGTCTGAACCCGGCACGTGACCCTGCGCATCGCGAAAGCCGCACCCCACTTCCTCAATCAAGCCGCCCGGTACCCAACGTTTGGGCTACTGGTGAACCTTCGAGTCCGTCTGGTCGGCGGCATGCCGTGCTGTCTGGCGGCATGCCGTTCTCGGGGCGAAGGATGCGGCATCTTTAGCAAGGAGTTGCTTATGAATGTCTATGGCGAACCGTGGATGAGCCGTCACGCGAATTACTTTTCTGATCCGGATGCAGGAACCGATGCGCTGCTCAACGATGCGACCGAGTGGTTGAAGTACGCCCATACCTCGATCCAGTTCTTGTCCGAACTGGTCCAGGAGCGCGGTAACCCCGACCCTCGGCGCTTATCGATCATGCTCGATGGCGTTGCGGCATTCATCGACATGGGCACCCGCTGTGCGACACAAGCCCATCTCCGCCTGCAGTGGCAGCAGGTACGCGACGAAGCCGAACGCGTAAAAGCAGAACGCGAGAACGCGGCAAGCGCTACGTAATCAATCTTGCGACACCGTCTGGACGCCCTCTCCCCTCCGGGGAGAGGGCTGGGGTGAGGGGCCGCCCGAAGCGAAGCCCCCACCATCACCACACCCCGCTCTACTGCCAATAGCTACTCCGCCTCATCAGATCAACCACCTGGCCATTCCCCTCAAACCGACCAATCAGCCGATCCTTCGAGATCACCCCATGAAACTCACCCCTGGCATCCACGTCCCCAGGAACACGAAACGTCACGCTCGCCCCAACCAAGGCCACAGGAACAATCACAGGCTTTCCCGGCTCTCCTTCGCTGCTCTGAAGCACCGCGAAGTACCCATCCTTCGAATAGACAATAAACACTTCCTGCCCAAGCACGTCCCCACCTTCGCGGGCGTATCTCATATCGGAGAACACGCCAGTCAGTTTGAAACCGCGATGAGCAGCCTCAGCTGACCACGCCGACGCAGCCACCAATAGGGCAAGCGTAAATAAGGGGAACAAGCAGATCTTTCTATTCATGCTCATGACGTCTTTGCTGATGTAAGTCGGAGTTATGCAAGATCAACAAGCACCTTCGCACCCGCCTCGCAGATCACCAGCCATTCGTCCTGGATATCCGGGTCAGGCACATGCAACGTCAGTATCGCCACCTGGCCCTCGATCTCCACCGTGAGGATGGGTGCGCCGATGTACAACTGACTGAACGCCAAGACCCGCGCGTACCGCCCCTTCGCCAGAACCTCGGCTCCTCGCCGAAGACTCCCGCGAATCACGACACCATCTATATCGGGCCTATCCGCGATCTCCAGCAGTTCAAGTTCTGCAGCGGCGTCTCGCATTGTGTGCTCAGTCTTACTGCCCAAGTGCCGAGTTTCAACGGCGTGTTGAGTGAAGGTATTCGGCCAGGTACACCTAAGCTCGCGTCGATGCGAAAGGCATGCTTCCCGGACTGTCATTGACATGACGCCCGGTCAAGATACAGCCCCACCCGCTGGCCTGATCCAAGAATGGAGTCAGGCTCACTTCCCGTTATCAGTGGACTACCCCCGATTTCTCGGACTGTTGAATTAAGCACCCTTGGCCATTCTCTCGAACGCTTCCGGCGAGCGATAGCCCAGGCTGCTATGTAGCCGTTGGCGGTTGTAGAAGCCCTCGATGTAGTCGAAGACCTGGGATCGAGCCGCATCGCGATCGGCAAAGCGCTCGTGATGGGTGAGTTCCTGCTTGAGCGAAGCGAAGAAGCTCTCCATCACCGCGTTGTCGTATGGCATCCCCTTGCGACTCATGCTGACGATTAAGCCGGCCGCTTGCATCTGCTGCTGGTAACTCTTGCTGGTGTATTGCGTGCCTTGATCGCTGTGATGGATCACCCCCTTGGGTGGTTTACGCCGCATCAGGGCCATCGCCAACGCATCGCTAGCCAGCATCTGATCAGGGCGTTCGCTCATCGCCCAGCCGACGACGCCGCGGCTGTACATGTCCAGCACAACGGCCAGGTACAACCAGCCCTGTTGCGTGGGTACGTAGGTGATGTCGGCGACCCAAACATGATCGGAGCCTGGGCTGCTGAAGGGCCACGCCAACCGATTGGGTGCGGCGGGCACGCGTTGATAGGGGCCACGCGTTCGCACATAGCGCCGACGACGTCGACTCTGAATGGCGTGCTCGCCACGCACGCGTCGCACCCGATGCCGACCGCAGGATTCGCCTTGTTGGCGCAGGGCACGCCACAATCGCTCGGCACCGTAGGCCTCGCGCGTCTCGCGATGCAGCTGCTCGATCCGCTTTGCCAGGCGAAGATTATCCATCGTCCGAGCACTGGGTTGACGGGTAGGCCATGCGTAGTAGCCGCTTGGTGAAACGTGCAGCGCGCGACACATGGTGCGTACCGCGTGGCCTGACTCACCCTTGATCCAGGCGTACCTCACGGCAACTCTCGCGCGAAGTACGCCGCCGCTTTTTTTAAGATCTCGTTCTCTTCCTTCACGCGTGCCAACTCGCGCTTGAGCGCGGCCAGCTCATCGCTGCTGGCCTTGGGTCGGCCGCTACCACGGAAGGCCTGCTCCCCTTTCGCATCGGCATCCTGTGCCCACTTGTACAAACGATTGCGCGGGATGCCCAGTTCACGGGCCACTGCCGCAGCAGGCTTACCCGTCGTGCGCATCAAACGCACCGCTTCTCGTTTGAACTCGGCCGTGAACCTCTGACGCTTTTCCATCGAACACCTCCGTGCGAGGATTGTCCTCGTTTTGTGGTGTCCGAGAAATCAGGGGTGGTCCAATCCGACCCCGTTATGCACAACCTGATCCCTTTCTGCAATTTTTGATGGGCGCACATTTTTCACCTTCCTTAATGAAGGTCCGTACCTTCGCATTTCTCTAACGCACCGATAGCCTCCTGGCGAATCTCATTGGCCGCAGCCAAAGCTCGATTGAAGTAGTCCCTCGCTTCAATCACGTCATCAAATACACCAAAAGCCAGCCACCCCAATTCGAGCATTGCCTTCACGTTATCCGCATCATGCTCAAGCGCCTTCAAGAAGCATTTCTTCGCATCACGCAGCTCGTACTTGTTAGGCTCTGCCAGTTGAATTAGGCGACCCTTCAATATCAGCATTTCTGACGTTAACTCGTTCTTTTCTTCGTAAAAATCCAGCACCGTCAAAGCGTCATCAAAACACCGCTTGATATAGAGAGAACGAACTTGAGCAAGAGTGTCCGCAATCATCTCACCTTCTCCATCAACCTCAGTTCAGCATCGATGAGTTTCTTCATTTGCTGCGCCTTTTTGCCAAGAGAGCCTCCAGACCTAGCTAAGTTGCAGAGTTCTGCATATGTGTCCCCCTCAAGCTCAGAGGCGTACGACTTCGACCGCTTAAGACTAGCTCTAATGAGATCCCGAGCCGGCGTTAGGGCCCTTCGTATTAGGGCTTGCTGCTCAGGATTCGCAACCTCAAGAAGGGTTTCAAGAGTTTCCGTGTCGCCACGTGCAATGGCAACCTCAATCTTGTTTTGAATAGTCGTTTGCTGCGGTCCAATCAAACCTAACGGATCGCTGGCAGCTAGAGGATTGCCATTTACGTAGAGATATGTGGTGAGTCCGCCATCAAGTCCTAGCGGATCGCTTTGAGCGTATCGACCAGTCTTGGAGTCGTAATCGCGATTAACGTTGTAGGCCAATCCAGATTCAGTATCGAGGTACTGGCCTAGGTATCGTAGGTTGAGAGCCATGCTGGCCGTAGAAGCCCCTCTCTCTCCAAACGGATTTGCTTGGTAAGTCCACTGCCAAACGGTGACCCCTGAGCTATCAGTGACCGCACGCGGCGCGCCCAGCCCATCCGCATGAACATAGCTCACCGTGCTGGCGCCACCTGCTGTGTCGACTACCGCCACAGGTAGGCTATCCAACCAAATGTAGCTCCGGCTCGTCGCGCCATACTCGCCGATGAGCTGACTGCCTTCGTCATACGCGAAATGCTGGTTGGCCGCAGCTGCCTTGCCTACGCGCTCTCCCACGGCGTTATAGGTGTAGCTAGCAACGGTCTGCCCATTGCGCCGCACGATCGTCATGCGATCGCGATCGTTATAGCCATAACCCAACGTATCGCCACCCGTCGCATTGCCCGTCGTGTTGCCGTTGGCGTCATAGGTCCGCGCACTGTTGCCAATGCTCGTCAGCCAGTGCGTGCTCGCCTGATAGCCGTAGGTACCCGTCGCCAGCCCGTTGCTTGTCTTGCTGAGACGGTCACCCGTCTTGTTGTAAGTGTATGCCTCAATGGCCTGTCCCTGGGCGTCCTTCAATCCTGTCAGGCGATACAGCGGGTCGTAGCTGTAGGTCTCGATGGCTGGATTGGCGCCTGGCGCATTCCCCAGCGCCGTGATGTTCCCCACCGCGTCACGCGCGAAATGCAAGTTCAACGCCGGACTGACGATGTCTGTTACGGCGTAGTTGGCGTCGTAGGTGCGGGTGATGGTCTGGCCGTTGCCCAGGGTGTAGCTGGCGATAGGACCGAACGGCAGGTAGCTGACGTTGGTGACCACGTTGCCGGCGCCTGCACCGCCGGTACCCGGCGGCAGGACGGTGACGCCGTTGATGCGGCCGGCGCTGTCGCGTCCGTACTGGATCGCCGTGCCATCCGGCGTACGGGTGCTGGCTAGACGATCGGCCAGGGAATAGCCGTAGCTGATCGTGTCGACGTTGGTGCCCTGGGTCTGGCGCTTCTGCACCACGTTGCCGCGGGCGTCGTAGCAGTAGACCGTGGTGACGGCGGTTTCCACCACGCGGGTCAGGCGACCGACCGGGTAGGAGCCCACGCAGCCGGTGACGCTGTCGGCTTCGTCGTAGCGGTAGCTGATGTTCTCGGCGCTGGTGGGGTATGTCGTGGCGGTGATGCGGTTAAGCGCATCGTAGGTGCTGTGGCTGACGATGTTCCTGGCATCCGTGGCCTGGATGCGATTGCCGGCCGCGTCGTAAACATAGTTGGACGTGCCCGTGTCCGGGCTATGCAGCGCCTTCGCATTACCCAGACCGTCGTAGTCGTAGGTGGTATTGAGCCCGTCCGGATCACTTACGCCCTGCAACTGGTCGCGTGCGTCGTAGGCAAACACACTCTGGGTGTTCTGCGTCGCGGTGTCGGTGCCGTTGTAGTTGTCGATGGTGCTGACCAGACGGTCCAAGGCGTCGTAGCCCTGTTTGCGCTGGATGCCAAGAGCATCGGCGCTGCGCACCAGGTTGCCGTTGCCGTCGTAGCTGTCACTGAAGCTGGCATCGAAGACGGTGCGATTGAGGCCGTCCTTGATGGCGGTGAGCTGGCCCAGGGTGTTGTAGCTGCGGGCCAGTGAGCGGCGCAGGGTGTTGCCGGCGTCGAAGGTTTCTTCCTTGGTCTTATTGCCAGCGCCGTCCAACGTGTAGTGGATGCGGTTGCCCAGGGCGTCGGTGATATCCGTGAGGCGATGGGCGGCGTCGTAGGTGTAGGTGACCTGGACGCCGTCGGCATCCTTCACCGAAGCGACGGCACCGTAAGGCGTGTAGCCGATCTGGGTCACGGCATCGTTCGAGGACGGCGTGCCGTCGGCATTGGCGCGAACGGTCCGAGTCAGCAGCCAGCCGCGGGCGTGGTAGGTCGAGTCGGTGAGGACACCATTGGCATCGCGTTGACGGACCACACGGCCGTTCTTGTCGTAGGCCACCACGGTGGTGACATGGCCGGCCGCATCGGTGGCCTGATAGAGGTCACCCGCACGATGGCAAACGCCACCGGCCGTGCCACAACCGGATTCGTCGGTGCTCAGGTAGTAGCTGTAATGCGAGGTGCTGGTGAGGTCGGTCCGCGGACCGGTCACGCTCAGCAGCAAGCCGACCAGAGGGCACTGCGTGCCATCCATCGCCGTGCAATAGCTATACGTCCAGCGACGCACCCCCGCAGGCACCGTACCCGTCGCGGCACAGGTGTAGCTGCCGGCCACCGCCGGATCCATATCGCATCGGGCAAGCGTCTGACCTGTGCTGTTATAGACCCAGCCGGAACTGGCGACGATATTGGATGCTGCATCCTTGACCGTACGCATCAGAGGAACACGCAGCGCCGCATTCCACGTGATCGTGGTGGAACGTTGAGCGGCGGTTCCCGTGCCATCGACGCGCCCCTGCAGCAGGCCCGTCGCATCAAACGTGTAGCCCGTCGTAACGCCATTCCAATCCTGCGTCGTCTTCAGGAAACCCTTGGCGTCATAGGTCATGTTCTGACCCATGCAGTCGCCGCAGACCGGCCCGCTCACCGAAACCAGACGAGTGCCGCCGGCTATGGTTTGGAAGTTGTAGGTACGCTGGGCGCCGAGATTGTCCGTTAGCACCGTTGCGTTCCCTCTAAAGCTCAGCGTGCTGGTATCGACGTTGCCCGCCAATGCGCTGGCAGTGGCTGCCCCGGTGGTGGTGTCATAAGTCCAGGTGGCATAGGTCTGCTGGCTCTCATCGACCCACGCGGTCAAAGCTCGGGGGAAACTGGCGTTCTCGTACTTGTAGCCCACGGAACTGCCGTCGGCATAGACAACAGATGTGAGACTTCCCAGCGGCTCGTAGCCATATTTAACCAACGTACCATCAGGCAGCGCGATCTGGCTCAGCTGCCCGTAGTTATAGGCAAACGAAAGCACGCGCCCCTGGCTGTCCGTGACAGTATTGACCGTAGCGATGTCGCTGCTACTGCTGATGTTGTAGGTCAGCGTCCTGGTATAGCCATCGCGATCCGCGATCTGCTGCAGGTTACCGTTGGAATCATAGCTTTCGACGTCCCCGTTCTCAGCGGTAAGCGCATAGCCGCTGGAGTTCATCACAAGGGCGATCTTGCTCTGCCCGTACGCAACGCAGGCGCCGGGCTTGCAGGAGAAATGATAGGAAGCTCCATCGGGGCGAAGCACCGTCACGCCGACGCCCGCATCCGCGATGCCGCCGACTATGACTTGCGCCGTGCCGGTATTCAGAATCGGAACGATGTCGCCATTGGAGAGCTGGCACTGATCGCTTCCAAGGTAGGTCGCCGTCACGCCTGTATAGGCGCTGTTACCCGCAGTCCCGCCGAGACCCTGTGCAATATCCGTCACGCCCTGCACGCAGGCTGCCGCTGCGGACGAGTACACGGAGGACGTCGACGAGCCATCGTCCGCGACGATGTTCGGGCGCATCGATCCCCTGCTTATAGGATAGAGATGTCTTCCAGCATATTCGTTCTGCCAGCCGGTCACTCCCACATCGGGCAGCGATGGATTGCTGTTGTAGTGGCGGACCAACGTAAGCCTGCCGTCGCCGCTGGCGAAGTCCAGGGCTGACTCCGTCATGTTTCCCGTGCCCACCTCGATAGGATGGGCCGTGGCGACACGTCCTTGATCGCAACCGCAGTCGCCGCCACTCGCAGGAGGCCTCGGCAAGGCCAGGTAATAGCCAGCTTCGCAGTACCAGTTGCCGTAGTACTTGTCGTAAACCCATGAGGTGGCATTGTCGCAGGTGTATACGTCATACATAGCCTGCAAGAACGTGTCCGCCTTTCCGTTCTGATATCTGCAGAACGAACTCGCGACCATTTCACGTGTGTACTGATGACCGCTGAAGTGCGAGTTCTCCCCGATCTGCCATCCGGTAGGCACGCACGTCGGCCTCCCGTAGGGTGCCGCTGACATGGCTGCCGCTTGCAGAAAAGCTCTTGCGTCGGCCTCTGACCACTCCACGTAATTGTGGGCATTGCCAAACGCCACAGCATTCCAGTTCTGCGCCTGCGCCACAGACACCAACCCAAACAAGCAGCAAAGAACGACGAACACCCAGCGCTTCATGCGTAATTCCCGATTGGCATTCCAACAATTGAATCTGCAACATCCCGCCCTCCCACAAACGTGCGGAAGGCACCTCTCCCACCCCGGAGCCGCATGGCCAGAGCAAGCATTTCATCCACAAAAAAAGCCGAGGCTGCGACGCAACCTCGGCCCTCTTCGCAATCTTCTACGACGGCCCAACCGTCAGTTGTGATAAAGCACTCATCCATGATCGCCCTCTCCATAGGGATAGTCCCAAAACTAAGGCACACCAGCTCGAATCGCCCGCTTCCGCTCTATGCGCCCGCAGTGATCTGAAAACTTACCGCCTACGTGTGACAACGGCTCGAAGCGGGCGGGCCATCTCAGCGTGGCCCGCCCTCAAATTCAACGGCTAGCCCCCAACAACCCCACCTTATACCCCGCCTCACGCAACCGATTCGTGGCCTTCGCATTCAACACCAGCAAGGTAGTCAACCCCACGAGCGGCACGAACATCAGAATCACCAGCACCACCTTCGTGCCAGTGCCATAACCCAATCCACTGCTGATCCGCAGTATCCCCATCAGCGACAACACCAGCGACACGATCGCCAGCACTCCGGCAATCGGCCCCACCGCGCCGCGCACCAGAATGATCGCCAGATAGACCAGGATCGCGTAGATCACCAGCTTCTGCCCGCTGGCCACTTCCTCGATACCCGGATCGTCGCGCAGCGTATCGCCCACCTGCGCCTTGGGTGCTTCGTACGGATTGCTCATATTGTCCCCCTGTATTGGCTGGTCGCCGGATCAGCGCCCCTCCCCTTTTCCCCCGGGGCGCTCTCCTTATCGTGCCGCAAACCGAGGCGCGGCGGGAGTCACCGCGTCGGGCCGGGCTCCGGTGGCGCCGCCAGCATGGCCTGCAGGCCGCGGGTAATCAGGGTGGGAAAGACAGTCAGGTGGTCCTCGTCGCCAATCACCACGGATTGGATATGCAGGCCGGGATAATGGCGCGACTTCAATACCCGCTCGAACGCCTGCGCATTACGCACCATATCCACGGCATTGTGATAACGCTTGTCGGGCGAGGCCGCATCGACAGTCTCAAAGCCACCCAGCGCCATGAACACATCCGCCGGCAGATCCTTATGGCTCGCCGCATACGCACGCTCGCGCTCGAACATCACCTTGCTGTCGAACTGCAGCGACGGGCTGCCGAGAATGTATTGATCGAACATCTTCGGCTCGGTCAGCAGAATATGCACGCCAAGCAAACCGCCATAGGAATGGCCGGCGTAGATCTTCTGCCGCGTATCCACGCGGTAATGGCTCTCGACAAAAGGAATCGCTTCCTCCGCGAGAAAGCGACGATAGTTTTCCGCCTCGCCATACACCGGCGCGCGGCCCTGCATATCCGAATCGGAACCAGACGGCCCCTTCGCCGTGGGCGTGTAATCACGGTTGCGGCTGTACTTGGGCGTATCGCCCTTGGCGTACGACAAGCCGACCAGGATGAAATCGCGCAACCCATGGCCGTGATCGCCCACGCGCCGCGCGATGCTGCGGATCAGCGGAAACGCATACGGCGCATCGGTAACGAACAGCACCGGATAATCCCGGCTCGGCTCATCGGCATAACCGTCGGGCAGATAGACATAGAGCTGGTAATCGCGCCCGAGAATCTTCGACGGCAGATCGCGCACTTCCGTGCCTTCCAGCGCATAGGCCGGCGGCGGTGCGGGCTTGGTCGCAACCGCCGGCGCACTGGCCGCGGTCGCAGGTGCCGTCTTGGTCGAAGCGGGCGGCGCGGCGTCATGCGAGCAAGCCGCAAGCAGAACAACTGCCGCGGTAAGCGCGGCCAATCGAAGCGTCATGGAATTCCCCGGCAGAGAGCGGCGGCCATCGAAACACAACCGCCGCCCGCTGCCAACGCTTTACGGCTTGGGCTTGTCCAGTTCCGCCAACCGCGTCTTGGCGTGATCGTTGTCCGGGTTGCGCTCCAGCGACAGGCGATAGTTGGCGATGGCATGTTCGCGATCGCCCAACGCTTCCTGGCACTCGGCCAGGCTGTCGTAGGGATTGAAGCTCTGCGGATGCTGCGCGACGTTGTAGGCGAATACATTCACCGCATCCTTGGGGCGCTTGTCCTGCTGCAGCAGCCGATAGCCCCAGGCGTTGATGTAGTTCTCGCCCAGATGCAGCCCCGGATACATGCGCCGCACGCCGGCAACGGTGCCGGCGACATCGCCATAACCGTGCTCGGCAAACGCCTGCTCCAGCGCTTTCTGCGCGGCCGGCTTGCCGTATACCTGATCGCGGATATGCTCGGCCGCCTCCTGCAGCTGGCCCTGTGTGTTGTTGGCGCTGCGGTTGGCCAGCAGCACCACGCCATAGCCGGTGCCCGGATAGACCTCCATATAGCTGGCGAAACCGAACGTGCCGCCGGAATGCGACAGGCGGCGCTGGCCGTCGATCATGGTGTTGATGATCCAGTTGAAGCCGATCGCGAACTCGCCAGGGTCACCCCATTGCGGCTGGTGCGAAAGCTTCACTGCGGCATCGCCTTCGTCGAGTTGCCGTGCGATGTACTTCGCCATATCGCGCGGGCTGTAGCGCAGGCCGCCGGCCGCGCGCGTCACCGACGCATCCCATACCGGCGCGACGCCGCCATCATTGGTGTAGCCGGTGGCCATCTGCGCGGCACGTGCCTTGTCGGCGCCGCCGGCCATGCCGAGCGGACGCTCGATACGTTCGGCCAACAAGGTCTCGAAGGGTTTGCCGAGCAGCTTGGCGTCGATCAGGCCCACCGTCTGCGCCGCGACGTTCGAATGCGCGGGCGTCTTGCCGGGTTCGCGCTGCAGCGTGACCTTCTGCAGATCGGCCAGGAACTGCGGCATGGTGTAGCGGTTCAGTCCCTCGACGATCACGAACGGCACATCGCCTGGCTTGGCCGCCTTGGCGGCGCGGGTCAGCGAATCAGGCAGGTTGTCCGGCAAGGCCGAAGTGGTCGATACCAGTTGTTGCAATGTCACCGGCCGCCCCTGCCAGGCCAGGCCGGGATACTCCCCGGGCGGCAGGTATTGGCGCATGTCATCGCCAAGTTGCGCTTTGTGATCGAGCACGGCCTGCGCCAGCAGCAGGCTGCCGAAGGTCTTGGTGATGGAACCGATCTCGTAGACGGTGTCGGCGGTGGGCGCGCGCGCCTTGCCGCGTTCGATCGTGCCGAAAGCGTAGAACGAGGCCTTGCCGTCCTTGATCACGGCGATGGACAGGCCGTCGGCATTGCCGGCGTCGATAAACGCCTTGCCTTCCTTGCGCGCCGCCTCGTCCAGGCGATCCGGCGCCGTCTGTGCGGCCTGGGCGCCAGCCACCCAGAAGGCGGCCGCGGCGATGCATGCGGCGAGCGTGGTCCGTGCCATGGCGTGCCCCTTGCGTGCGCGGTGCGATCCGCGCGTCCCGCCGGACTCTAGTGGCGCAAAAGCCGGCGCGGCTACGTGACTTCCGCCATCCCCGCCCCCATCATCCGGATTCCCGTCCGCAACCGCCTGCGCGGCCACCTCCCATGACCCACAAGACGCCCGCCGATCCGCTTATCCCCAACCCTGGCGAAACCGCCGACCACCCCGGCATGCATCCGCCGGGACATGGCGTGCTCGATACGGTGGAAACCAGCGAACTGGACGAACTGCAGCGCGAAGACGCGTTGCGCCATTCGATCCTGCGCACGCCGCGCTGAGGTTGTCGCGTGGCCTTTTGCCCGGGATCTTCAAGGTCCCGGCGGATGGACCATGATCATGTAGACAATCATGATGGCGAACACGAAGAACAGCGTCACGCAGGCGCTCGCCAACGCGATGCCGAGCAAGGCCCAGATGCCGGCCTTCCTGATCCCGCCATCGTCGCGCGCGGCACCGCTTACTACCCAGACGACCACGAGCGCGGTCAGCACCCAGGGCACCAGGTACAGCGATTCCCTCGGCCTTGTAATTTCAATGCAGGCGATATTCACCACGACGGCCGTGATCACGCCTGCCACCAACCGCGCGGTGATGCCCAGGCTTCCCTCGTCCTCGCTCATGGCTTGCTGTGCGACAGCCGCGTCGCCTCATGCACGCGTTCGATCACCAGCAGGCTGAACCCGCCGAAGTGCCCGTAGCCGCCGCCGAACACGTTGTCCGGCACCTTGCGCGCGAAGAAGTGGCCTTCGACGACCGCATGCATCGTGATGTCGTTGGCGCTGTGCACGATGCGGTCGAAGTGGCGGAACAGCTTGTCTTCCACCAGTTGCGTTTCCACGCCGTCGACAGTCAGCGGCGCCTTGCGCTCCCTTTCGGCGGGAACGTCGCAGCAATAGATGGTCTCCGAGCCGATCTTGCCGCCGTACTCTAGCCACAACGATTTGGCCGGGCAGGCGGGATCGGAAATCGTGAAGCCTTCATATGAGTGATCCACCCTGCCCTCGACCCGGATCACTTGCCGATCGAAATCCAGCGGCGCGGCAGCCACCGCGCAGACCGAGACGGTGACCGCCTCATCTCCCCGCACGATCCCCGGCAACCACAACGAGACAAGCAACAACGCGATCCACGCGACACACGGCTTCATCGACATGCTCCCCTTGGCATGGCCGGGCCCGATTCCTTGCGCCGCACTTTAGCCGTGACATCGGCTCGGACGAAGGCAGCTGCGACAACGTCGTCATGCCTGCGAAGCCCATCCGGGCAAAACCCGCCGGCAGTCCTTTAAGAACGAGTCATGTGTGCACTGCAAAACGCGCACATCCGCGCCCCGCTTGAATCGATTCAAATTCAAGCCCCCAATTTTTTGCGATGCGCCATAAAGACTCAGGCACTCAATAGCTTAGATGTTGACCACCCTCGTTTAGATCGTGGGAAAAATTCGTTGACAACGTTATCGGACACACCTAAGACTTCGCGCCACGCCTCCGTCGAAAGGGATGGGTTTGACGGAGAGGCCGTGGGACGGCTCCGACAGCGAGGGGAACTGGCGGACCGGCCGTAGCACACGCGGCGCAAGACCCAAGCGACGAATGAACGACACACGGGCTCCGGCTCGTGCGGTTGCGTTCGCCCTACGAAAACGAACGGGTGCCCGACACCCGGCACAAACCCCCGATCGGAGGCATCGACCCATGGACCACCGCAGAAGCACGCTCACCCTCAGCATCCTGGCCGCCCTGTTCTGCGCCGGCAGCGCGATGGCGCAGGACGCCGGCACCACCACGCCGTCGAACGGCAACGCGAACGCGCCCGCTCCGCAGCAATCCGGACAAGGCCAGGCCAGGCAGCTGGAAACCGTCACCGTCAGCGGCATCCGCGCCAGCCTGCAGAAATCGCTGGATCTGAAGCGCAACTCCGATTCGATCATCGACGCCATCTCGGCCGAGGACGTCGGCAAGTTCCCCGACACCAACGTGGCCGAATCGCTGTCGCACCTGCCCGGCATCAGCGTGGACCGCAACTTCGGCGAGGGTGACAAGGTGTCGATCCTCGGCACCGATCCGGCGCTGAACCGCCTGCTGCTCAACGGGCAGACCGTGGCGTCCACCAACTGGACCAGCGATCCGAACCATCCGGACGGCCGCTCCTTCAACTACAGCCTGCTCACCTCCGAAATCATCGGCACCGCCGAGGTGTACAAGACGCCGCAGGCGCGTATCGACGAAGGCAGCATCGGCGGCACGGTGATCGTCAACACGCGTCGCCCGCTGGATCTCAAGGCCAATACGCTCACCGGCACCGTCAGCTACGGCTATAACGACCGCGCCGATACGGGCAAGCCGAACGCCTCGCTGCTGTACAGCTGGAAGAACGACGAAGGCACGTTCGGCGTACTCGGTTCGCTGATGCATTCGGACCGCGTCATTCATCGCGAAGGCACCGAGATCTTCGGCTACCAGCGTGCGAACGATCCGACCGATACCGATCCGAACCATCAGTTCCCGCCGAATGTGGTTCCGCCGGGCACTACGTTCACCTATCCCACCGCGATCAACACCGCGCTGTTCCAGCAGCACCGCAAGCGCGATGGTGTCGCTACCGGCGTGCAGTGGAAGCCGAACCAGTCGTTCGAGTTGAACCTCACCGGCCTGTACGTCACCGAGAAGTTCGACAACTACAACCAGAGCCGCTATGGCGACTGGTCCGGCAGCGCGCCGGCCTCCACCTCGGTCAATGTCGCCAATGGCGTGGCCACCGGCGGCTCGTACGGCGCCGCCGCGCCGACCTATCTGGACGGCTACGAGCGCTTCTCCAAGGTCAACACCGGCGCCATCCAGCTGCGCGCGGACTGGCACGGCGAAGGCTGGAACGCATCCAGCCAGATCGGCTACACCAATTCTTCCGGCGGCTCGCAGGGCATCTACAGCCTGCAGTTCCGCGGCTACGGCGGCTATAACTGGAACCTCGCCGGCGAACATCCGCAGATCAACTACAACACCGATCCCACCGACGCCAGCCAGATGCTCGCGCACGGCGCCGGCTTCAGCCGCGCGCCCAGCTATGACCGCGAGCGCTATTTCCAGGCTGATTTCAGCCATGACGTGACGCTGGGTCCGTTGAATACGGTGGAAGTGGGCGTCAAGAGCACCAACCACTTCAACGGCCAGACCAACTACGCCGCCAGCATTCCCACGCTTGATGGCAGCGGCGTGACCCTGGCCAACCTGCAGGGCGGCATGACCGGCGGCGATTATCTCGACGGCCTCAGCCCCGCCGGCAATATGGCGAACTGGGTGCAGATCAATAAGGGTGGCCTGAAGCAGTACGTCAACACGCTGTTTACCGATGCGCCGATGGACCCGAAGGCGACCTATGCGATTACCGAACAGAATCGCGCCTTCTATATCCAAGGCGATTTCGGCGGCACGAACTGGCGCGGCAATATCGGCGCGCGTTACATCCACACGCGCAACGGCATCACCGGCTACAACGTGAGCGCCAACAATCAGTACGAACCGGTCGACCAGAAGAACCGCTACAACGAGTGGCTGCCGTCGTTCAACATCGCCTACGACGTGCGCGACGACCTGACCCTGCGCTTCGCCGCCGCCAAGACCCTGGCCCGTCCGCGCTACCAGGACATGACGCCATACGTGGCGCTGGATGACCGCACCCACACGGGCTCGTCCGGCAATGTCAACCTGAAGCCTTATAAGTCGACCAACTACGATGCCACGGCCGAGTGGTACTTCGCCGAGAACAGCCTGCTTTCGGCCGAGTTCTTCTTCCGCCGCATCAGCGACTACGTGCTGTACGACAACGTGGCGCGCACCTACTACGACCTGACCGCGCAGCAGAATGCGGTGTACCAGATGACGACGCCGGTGAATGCGGGCGTGGCCAAGGTCAAGGGCGTGTCGCTGACCTACCAGGCCAGCTTCGGCTACGGCTTCGGCCTGGCGGCGAACTACACCTACTCGGACGACGACACCAGCAACAACTTCCCGCTGCCGTACAACTCGAAGAACTCCTTCACCCTCACGCCGTACTACGAGCAGGGTCCGTGGAGCGCCCGCGTCACCTTCAGCCGCCGCTCGCCGTACTTCACCCAGATCGGCGTGCTGCAATCGCAGCAGATCACCGGCCGCTTCCGCCAGCTCGACGCCTCGGTGTCGTACCAGCTCAACGACCATGTGCGCCTGCAGCTGGACGGCACCAACCTGCTGGACGAGACCTACTTCGTCTACAACGGCTCGCCGAGCCAGCCGTATAACGCGTACAAGAATGGACGCACGTATACGTTGAGCATGAACTTCAAGCTGTAAACGCCGCGCCGACCAGGAGTCACTGACAGAACGTTCGTCACCCTAGCGAACGCTGGGGTCCAGAGCCTGAAGGCGCTGGATTCCAGCTTTCGCTGGAATGACGGGAACGCAGGGGTCACTGACCGAGCCTTCGTCACCCCAGCGAACGCTGGGGTCCAGAGCCTGAAGGCACTGGATTCCAGCTTTCGCTGGAATGACGGGAGCGCAGGGGTCGCTGGCCGAGCCTTCGTCACCCCAGCGAACGCTGGGGTCTAGAGCCTGAGGCGCTGGATTCCAGCTTTCGCTGGAATGACGGGAACGCAGAAGTCACTGATAGAACGTTCGTCACCCCAGCGAACGCTGGGGTCCAGAGCCTGAGGCGCTGGATTCCAGCTTTCGCTGGAATGACGGGAACGCAGGAGTCGCTGACAGAACGTTCGTCACCCCAGCGAACGCTGGGGTCCAGAGCCTGAGGCACTGGATTCCAGCTTTCGCTGGAATGACGGGAACGCAGGAGTCGCTGATAGAACGTTCGTCACCCCAGCGAACGCTGGGGTCCAGAGCCTGAGGCACTGGATTCCAGCTTTCGCTGGAATGACGGGAACGCAGGGGTCGCTGATAGAACGTTCGTCACCCCAGCGAACGCTGGGGTCCAGAGCCTGAGGCGCTGGATTCCAGCTTTCGCTGGAATGACGGGAACGCAGGGGTCGCTGATAGAACGTTCGTCACCCCAGCGAGCGCTGGGGTCCAGAGCCTGAGGCACTGGATTCCAGCTTTCGCTGGAATGACGGGAGTGAACGGTGACAGGGTTTTGTCGGAGATTCCAACTGCTGCAAACGGGCTCGCGGCGTGCCGCGGGCCCGTTGCTTTTTCGGCCCGCGAATCAGGCGCCGTTGGCCTTTACGAAATCCACGAAGGCGCGCAACGGCGCCGGCAATTGCTTCCGGCCCGGGTAGTACAGAAACGGTCCCGAGAAATCCTGGCGCCACTCGGCCAGGATCGGTTCCAGCGCACCGCTGTCGATATATGGCTGCAGCAAGTCCTCATAGAGGTAGACGACGCCGAGTCCCGAGATTGCCGCCTGAATCTTCAGGTCAAAGGCGCCGCCGGGACTCACTATCAGCGGCCCGGTCGGATCAACGCGCACGACTTCGCCGTCGCGTTCGAACTCCCACAGCGGCATCGCACCGCTCGCAAAGCGTACGCGCAGGCAGGAATGAGCCAGCAGATCGCGCGGATGCTCCGGCCTGCCGTGGGCATCCAGATAGGCCGGCGCCGCGGCCGTGACGAAGCGCTCCACGCGCGGCCCCAGCGGCACCGCGATCATGTCCTGTTCGAGCCGCTCGTCGTAGCGGATACCGGCGTCGCAGCCAGCGGACAGCACGTCGACGAAGCTGTCCTCGACGATCACCTCGACGCGGATCTGCGGATACTCGCGCATGAAGCCGGTCATCAGCGCTGGCAGCACGGTGCGCGAGACGCCCGCCGGCACGTTGAGCCGCAGCGTGCCGCTGGGCTTGTCGCGGAAGCCGTTCAGCACATCCAATGCCGCTTCCATCTCGCTGAGCGCCGGCGCCAGCCGCTCGATCAGGTGCTGGCCGGCCTCGGTCGGCGCGACGCTGCGCGTGGTGCGATTGAGTAGGCGCACGCCAAGCTTGGTTTCTAGGCGCCGCACCGCGGCGCTCAGGCCGGACGCCGAGAGCTCGCCCGCGCGCGCCGCATCGCGAAAGCCGCCGGCCCGCACCACCGCAACGAACGCCATCAGATCGTTGATCTCGGCCATTGTTCAATCCTTCGCACAGCCCGTGCACATGGAACCCGATTATCCGCCAGGCCGGCGCTCCCCATAGTGATTGCCGTATCCACTCATCAGGCCATCACCATGTCCCAGCTCGACTATTCCTTCGCCGGCCGCACCGTCAACCGCATGGGCTACGGCGCCATGCAGCTCGCCGGCCCCGGCGTGTACGGCCCGCCCAAGGACCGCGCCGCCGCCGTCGCCGTGCTGCGCGCCGCGGTGGCTGCCGGCGTCGATCACATCGATACCAGCGACTTCTACGGTCCGCACATCACCAACCAGATCATCCGTGAGGCACTGCATCCGTATCCGGACGACCTGCGGCTGGTCACCAAGATCGGCGCAGTCCGCGGCGCCGATGCGTCATGGCTGCCAGCGCAGGAGCCGCAGGACCTTGAGCGCGCCGTGCATGACAACCTGCGCAACCTCGGCCTCGACGTGCTGGACGTGGTCAATATGCGCATTATGGGAGCCATCCATATGCCCAGCGAAGGTTCGATTGCCCGGCCGGTCGCCGCGCTGGCCGAACTGCAGCGCCAGGGCCTGGTGCGGCATATCGGCCTGAGCAACGTCACCGCTACGCAGGTCGCCGAAGCGCGCGGGATCGCGCCCATCGTCTGCGTGCAGAACCACTACAACCTGGTGCATCGCCAGGACGATGGCCTGGTCGACGCACTGGCGCGCGATGGCATCGCCTACGTGCCGTTCTTCCCGCTGGGCGGCTTCAGCCCGATCCAATCCGGCGAGCTTTCCCGCATCGCCGCTTCGCTCGAAGCCACGCCGATGCAGGTCGCGCTTGCGTGGCTGCTGCATCGCTCGCCCAATATCCTGTTGATTCCGGGCACGTCGTCGGTCGCGCATCTGCATGAAAACCTGCAGGCCGCGAAACTGTCGCTGTCCGAGCCGGTAATGGCCGCATTGGACGCGCTTAACCAGCCCGGCTGATCCGGCGATGGCGTATGGCATGCGCCGTCCGTCGGCACACCGATTAGGATGGCGCACCGCCTCGTCGCCAACGCCCATGCCCCGCTTCGGTTTCGCAAGAACACGCGATGGTCTGCCCACGATGGCTGCGCTATGGCGTGCGTTGGCCGAGGCGCTGGCCACTCTGCTGGCGGCACTTGCCACCATGCTGTGCACGCTGGCCATCGCGCCCGGCCCTGGTTCTGCCACGCTTGCCGTAGTGCTCTGCATCTCGTTGTCGCGCAGCCAACTGGACCGTGACTTGCGTGGACGCCTCGAGGCCGCCGTGGTGTTGCCGCTGGTCGGCCTAGTGGCCTTGGGCGTCGGCTTGTTGCTGCTGCACCTGCCATGGGTTGGCGCGGCGGTCTTCGTGGCAGGCATGTTCGTATCCATCTGGCTGCGCCGTTTCGGCCCCATGGCGAGCCGCGCCGGCAGCCTGATTGCCCTGCCCTTCGTGACGCTGCTGACCCTGCCGCATATGCGGCCACCAGCGAACAGCCTGCTGCCCGCGGTGCTGGTGCCGATCGTGGTGGCGCTGCTGGCGCTGTTCTGGGTGACGGTCTTTCACCTGGTGGTGCGCCGCCTGCACATCCGCCCGCCCGCCGACGAAGAAGAAGCGCTGGCCGCCGCGCCTGTCGCGCAGGACAAACCGGGCATGGCCGTCAGCACCCGCATGGCGATCCAGATGGCGGCCGCGCTGGTGGTGTCCTTCGCCGTGGGTTTCTTTTTCTTCCGCGAGCGCTGGGGCTGGATCGTGCTGACCGCCTTTATCGTCAACAGCGGCAATCGCGGGCGCCTCGACGTGGTCTACAAGAGCGGCATGCGCGTGCTGGGTGCGGCGGCCGGTACGGTGCTCGCGCTTGGCGCGGGCGCGCATCTCGGTATCGACCAGCATACGACGGCCGTGCTGACCTTGATCGCGTTATTCCTCGGCGTCTGGCTGCGCCCGTTCGGCTACGCGTGGTGGGCTTTGTTCGTCACGGTGGCGCTGGCGCTGCTGCAAGGTTTCGATGGCGGCGAACCGGGCGGCCTGCTGTGGCAGCGCATGGAGGAAATCATCCTGGGTGCGCTGATCGGCATCGCCGCCGCGTGGTTCGTGCTGCCGGTGCGCTCCACCGATGTCCTGCGCCGCCGCTTGGCCGATGCGCTGGCGGCGTTGAGCGAAGCGCTGGATCCGGCGACGGAGCGGCGCAGCGCGGCGCGCTTCAATGCCGCGCTCGATCGCGTGGAACAGGTGGCGCCGCCGTTCCGCGCCTTGCGCATGCTTGCGCCGCGACGCCTGATCCATCCAGCCGACTGGGTGGATACCCTGCTCGAATGTCGCCAACCGTGCATCGCGCTGATCGGCGAGGGGGCGACACCTGGCCACATCCGCAAGGCCGTCGGTGCGGCGCGCAGAGGTTTGCGCGAACCCGAGGCGCTGCTGCCGGCGCTGCGTGCGTTGCGCGACGATCTGCGCAACGCTCAAGCGCCACAGTAACGAATCAGGCCGCCTGCCGCTGCGCGTCGCGCACCTGGTTGTAGACCTGGCGGGCATTCTCGATCAGGTCGAAGGTCGGCGCCTGCTGGCGATTCACGCCCGGCCAGCTGGACCCGCGCATGAATTGCGGCATCCTGCTGGCGCCGAACTCGATGCTGCCGTTGCCGTTGGAGCGCTCCGACAGCCTGATTTCCGGCAGATTGCGCAAGGAAAGGCTCTCGATCTTGCGGCTGAAGATGCCGGAGACGATCACCACCCGCTCTGTGGTCAAGCCGTAGAACGTACGCCCGCGCTGATAGCTGTCCACGAAAAAGCGCCCGACGGTTACGTACAAACCCATGAGCATGAACGGAACGCCCCATAGCGCAAAGAACACCGGAGCGTTGCCCGAACTCACCACCTGGTATTCCCAGAAGAAGGCAAAGCCGGCCCACAGCAGGCTGAAGGGAATCGCCATCACATCCGAACCGCGCAACACCAGGCCCTGGCTCGGCCTCCCCGACCAAAGCAATCGCTCGTCCCGCGTCAGCTCGCGGCTGATCGCTTGTGTAGCTTCAACTTGCATGAAACTCCCCCTGTAAAAAAACGCTGCCCTATCGGTGAGCGAGCGCGTAGTCGATCGCCGCACACACCGCCGCGGCCTGCGCTTCGTTGCACTGCTCCGGCGTGGCGCGCGGGCTGTCCGGATAGACCTCGGTGGTGGTCGTATAACGCGCCGAGGTGACACCGGCGCACAACCCAAGCTCGCGCAGCGCATAGCGGATGACACCCGGAGCCACTACCAGCGAACCGATGATCTCGCCTTTGGCATCCGCCGGCGCAATATGCGTGACCTTCGCCACCGCCTCGATCACCGCCTGCTGGAATGCCGGCTGCGGATTCACGGTGTTGTCGACCAGATAGAAACCATCCGGTATCTCGCCCGGCTCGTAAGCCTTGCCATCGCGCGCCGCCAAGGCGGGACGGAATTCGCTTTCGTCGGAGTCGGTGGTTTCGTGCAGATCGATATGCATCAGCACGCGCTCGCGATACGGCGCGACCAGCTGGATCAATGCCGCGGACTCGCCAGCCGGGCTGTTCTCGCGGAAATTGCGGTTGGGATCGATCGCGGACGGATTCCAGCGATGAATACGCTCGTAAGCCCAAGGGCTGATGCACGGTGCGATCAGCAGATTGGCGCGGCCTTCGTAATCAGCCGCATGGCGATCTGCGAACAGCAGAGCACCGTGCACGCCGCTGGTCTCATAACCATGCACGCCGCCGGTGACCAGCATGATGGGCAGATCCTCGCGCCAGTTGCGGCTCTTGATCGCCAGCAGCGGGTAGCTTTCCGGCGCGTAGTCCAGGCGGCCGTACTCCGTCACGTCGAAACGCGAGCGCAGCGCGTCGATCTTGCTCTGCACTTCCTCCGCGTAGCTGCGGTGCTTGACCTGGCGGGCCAGCCACGCGGCCACTTCAGCGGGGCCCCAAGGAGTGCCGGGGGTGCCGATCGGATAGGTCGCTGGGCTGGTCATGGCGTCGTTGGCTCCGCGGGTATTGATGAAAGCGAGCCACTTTAGCACTGCGGGGCGGAGCACCCAGCGGGAATCAGCGGTACTTGGCGAAATCCACTTCCTGTCTGACAAATCGGCCCGAGGACAACAAGGCCCGTTCGATATCGGCAATCACTGCGGCGTTGTTGCCTGAAGCCGTGACGAACAGCGCCCAGATATCGTCGTCTATCTCATAGGCGCCGCCGGGGTAGGTCCAATAGCTGAAGTAGCGGTCTTGCAACAACGCCAACTCCGACTTGTCGAGTTCCTCCGGGTGTGGCACCCGCTGAGCGTTCAGAGCGTCGCGAAGTATGCCGGGCAGATCCGGAAAGTCTTCGATGCGGTGTCTGTCGACGATTTCGACCAGAAGATCGGTGCCGTGATACACGGGCCGAACACAAAACTTGATGGAATTCGCCATCAACTCGACCCTCACCCTGGCGTCGATGCTAAGCCCCTCTCCCTTCGGGAGAGGGGTTGGGGTGAGGGTACGGGCGGAGTGGTGCGCTCGACTCCGGCCGAACCCTCATCCGGCTGCCGCCACCTTCTCCCGGAGGGAGAAGGATTTCGTCCTGAAGGGTTGGCATAACGGCGCACCGCCTTCAACGTCGCAGCGCCAATACCCCATCCAACGCCAGCTGCGCCTTGAACCCCGCCTTCTCCAACCGCCGCGCCACTTCCATCGGCACATCGCGATCACTGGTCAGCTTGTTGGGACTGCCGGTGTAATGGAACATCCGTCCACCGCGGCGAATCACCCGCGCCAGTTCGTTGTAGAACACCTGCGAATACAACTCGCCCGCGATGCCGAAACGCGGCGGATCGTGCAGCACCGCATCCACCGATGCATCGGGCACGTCGGCGATTGCCTGCGAGACGTCCGCATGAGCGAGCTGCAGGCGACCGCTCGCAGCAGGCGCCTCCGGATCCGGCGACCACGGATTAAGCGTGCGCAGCCACAGCACGTCAGGGTTTTTCTCGAACGACTGGATACGCCCCACGCCCGCTTCAAGACAGCACGCCGCGAAGTAACCCAGCCCACCACAGGTATCCAGCACCACCTTGCCGCGCGGCTCGACCAGCGCAACCTTGCGCCGCGCATCGTCAACCGGCGATTCCTTCGAGGTGGGCAGCATCTTGATGCCGTCGATCTCGAAGGTGGGCGCGCCCCATTCGGTGGGCACCAGCTTGATCAGCGAACCGGAGAAGCGCGAAACAGGCGAGAACTCGTCGCCATCCCAGTAGTAGATGGTGCGGTCTTTGATCTTGCCGGGGTAGGGATAATGCTCACCCTTCCAGATCCAATCATCGGCCTGCAGCGATGCGACATTATTCGAGCGCCCCAGATCCAACGAACCGGTCCACGCCTCCGCACCGGCCTTGTGCGCGGCTTTAAACGCATCGGCGGCAGGTTGCGTGAGCAAGGGACCCGAATAATGCGGCACGACGTTTTCTCCATGGCAAGGCCACGGAGAATATCCGACTTAAGACTCCGCTTCAGGCCAAGCCGGACATCAGCTCTTCACCACCGGGCTCCCGAAAATCTTCCGGTAGGTTCGCGGAGTCCCAGTCAGCATCTGCCGCACACGTTCCTCGGAAACGCTGCGCCATACCCAATGGATATCCTGCGGCAGGAGTTTTCGCGGGACCAGACTGCGCTCTGCCCGCTCCTCGCCGCTTTGCCCGATGGCCACGACGAACAAACCGTCCGAAGTCCGGCAAAGCCAGTTCGCATCGATCGCCAGAATCTTGCCCCACCTGTCCGTCATGGCGTTGGCGCGCCACTGGTGGACAACAAGCAAGTCGGACGCCGGCATCGTCCTGCCATGGATCGTAGCTTGCTGAGTCGCGAACGATGCCTCCAGCAGCTCCACGCCGGAGCTGCTGCCGAACCCTGAGAGGTAGTAGGCGACTAAAGGCAGCACCATGATCAGGGCTGCGAAGCTGAAGAGAACCGCCATGAGATGCCCCCGTCTCAGACTGCCTGTCGGATCGTCCGGATCGCTGAGGTCCGGATCGCTATCGCATTACCGATCGGTCCCGGCACTCCCGTCCTTGGCGGCTGGCTGCCCCAAGGGCGTCAGCACCACTCGCACCGGCTCCCAATGCTGCCGATCCATCGGCACAAAGGACTGCTTGGACATCTGTTGCTTTATTTCACCGGCAAAAACATAGCGAAGCATCGATTCACCCTGGAAACGCCAGTGCTTCGATAAGAGCCAGGGGCACATCCCCTGGCTCTTCATCTGCGTTGAAGCAACGCGGTCAGTTCCCGCCGAACCGCCACTCCAGCGTCGCCGACGCCATATACGGGCTGTTCGTACCGGTCAGGAGACGCTTCGCCTTCGCCTGATAACGATCGATATTCAGGCCCAGGCTGAAGTTCGGGTTGACGTCATAGGCAATGCCGGCGCCGACATAGATGTTGGTGTCGTTGTCCGAGACATCGCCCTCGACGGCGCCGCCGCCGGTCACCTTCGACTTGGAGAAGAACGCGCCCAGGCGCGCATTGACGTGCCAGTCGTCCGAGAGGCGCCAGCGGCCGTTGGCTCCCAGGGTGAAGCCCGAGACGTGCAGCTTGAGGTTGTACGGAGAGCCGTAGATAGAGCCCTTGGCTTCCGGCTTGCCCAGGTCGACATAACCGGCTTCCACGCCCCAGGTGTCCTGCCAGCGGTAACCGAAGTTGAGGCCGTAGCCCCAGCTGTTCTTGTCGGTCAGGCCGTCGACATTGGAATGCGAGATGCCGGCACTGGTGTTGATAAAGAAGCGATTGGGGTCCGCATTACCGGCATGGGCGGCGAACGAGCAAGCGGCCAAGGCGGCGCCCAGCGACGCGGTCAGAAACAAGTGACGCATGAATACCTATCCCTTGTGAGAGTGAAATGCGCCTCAGAGGCACCCATACCGATGCCGCCGCACGTCCCGGCGGGAGTGGAGAACGCATGGACCCCTTGGGGCCGCCCGATCCGGACGGATCGATCTGGAAAGCCATCCCTCTGGCTTGAACCGCGTCCCTGCTCCCCCCGGGCCGGCTTGCGGGCCCCGGTTCAACGGCGAACATTAGCAGCAGGCGGGGTCAGGCGCGAGTGATCCGGGGCACGGTCGGCGGCATCCGGGCCACCCGCAGGGCTAGGCCAGCTCACTCCTGGGGCTGGCGGAGCGCGTATCCGACACCACCTGGCCCAGGTCCAGCGCGATCACCCGGTCCGCCACGTGAAAGTAGCGGTCGTCGTGACTGATCGCGATCACCGTCTTGCCGGCCGCCTTCAGCGCCGGCAGCAGGCTGCGATAGAAATAATCGCGGAAATGCATGTCCTGGTCGGCAGCCCATTCGTCGAAGAAAAAGATATCGCGGTCTTCGGCGTAGCACTGCAGCAGCGCCAGCCGCTTGCGCTGGCCGGTGGACAGGGCGAGGCGGGACAGCTCGCCGTCGTGCGTCTGCACCTGCTCATCCAGCTCGAGCACGCCGAGCAGTTTTTCGATCCGCGCATCCGACAGCGGCTCGCCCTGCGCATCCAGCACATGGGGAAACAGGAAGAAATCGCCGAAGACGCCGGTGAAGCGTTCGCGATAGGCGCGCAACGCCTGCTCGACGGGCATGCCGTCAATGCTGAGGCGGCCCTGGCCGGGCACGATCAGAGAGCTCAGCAGAAGCAGCAGCGTCGACTTGCCGCTGCCGTTGCCGCCCACGATAAACACCATCTCGCCCCGCGCCAGCGTGAGATCGATCGGACCGACGGTCGGCCTGGCGCCGGTATGGCCGGGATAGCGGTAGCACACGCCGTCGAGGCGGATCTCGCGCCAACCGTCCAGTGACGTCTGCGGCTGAGGATGCGGCCGTTCTTCGTCAATCGCACCATCGGGATCCAGCCCCACCCGCTCCAGATGCCGCAGGCTCGCGGCACCGATCGCCACCTGCCGCCCCGCGCTCACCAGAAAACCCACCGGCCCGCCGAGAAACACCGCGCCGATGACGAAGCGGATGATGGTGTCCTGCGTCAGCCCCAGCGTGGCATAACCCAGATAGACGATGAGGAAGATCGACCCGTACAGCACGGCCATCGACCACGCCTCGTTCAAACCCAGCCCCGCATGCGCGCGCACCATGATGCTGCGCGCACGCGCAATCGCCGGATTCATCAGCGCGCGGGTGAAATGCGCCGCGCGCGCCTCGTTCAAAGTCATTTCCTTTTTGCCGTCGCTGACAAAGCGGAAATACTCGAACACTTTCTCGTTGGCGCGCCGCAATTCGTCCAACTTGCCGCGCATTACGCGCGCCAGCACCAGCGAGGCGATAAAGCTGGTGGCGAGGAAAGCGCTCAGCATCCCCAGCAAGGGCAGCGACACCGTGGCGAGGTAGCCCGCGTACAACACCGCCAGCAGCAGGTTGTAGGCCAGCAGCGGCGCCACCAGGGCCAGCGGTGCGATATTGGCGACGTCGTCGATCAGCGAGCCGAACACGGTGTGTTTCTGGTCGGCCAGCTTCTCGTATTCCAGATCGATGAAGCGCCGCGACAGTTCGGTACGCAACTGCGCCACCAGCCCGCCGCCCAGTTGCGCCAGCAGCACCTGCGAGGAGGCATTGGTGATCAGCAGCGCCAGCAGCCACAGGATGCCGGTCGCCAGCGGGTGCGCGATTCCGCCATGCAAGCCTTGCGATGCCAGCCGGTTGATATGCGACAGCAGCGCCACCGTGCAGCCGGCGCTGGCGCAGGACAGCAGCGCCGCGCCGGCCAGCGAGCCGTAGTTCTTGCGAAGGAAGCGCTGCAGGATCATCGATGCATGCCGCTCAAGCCGTCAGCAGCTCCTGTTCGAAGGCGCGATTGCGCGCGTACTCGCCGATGCGGCTTTCCATCAGCAGCGGCGAGGGAATATCGCAGTCCGGATGCATGCGCAGCAACTGGTGGATCGAGCCGGAAATGCCGCTCATCAGGCCGGGCGTAAAGGCATCCCGGGCCAGGCCGCCGACGATGCCGTGCTCCTCGATGCTGGACAGGATCACCGCGCTGCCCGGCATCGCTTCCGGCGGGAAAAGATCCGGCACCAGTTTGCTCGCGCGCATCAGCAATTCCCACATGCTCAGATCGCCATGGCATAGCGTATGGCTGTAGCCCCAGCCGCCTTGCCTGGCCGCATGGACGGCGCGGCGCAGCGTATTGAGGTGCCGCGCGTCACCAGTGCGCGCATACAGATCGCAGGCCGCCAGACCGATGCCCACACTGCCGTGGCACCAGGTATTGGGGAATTCGCGGCTGTCCGGCTTGCGCACATCGAGCCAGTTGCCGAATTCGGGCAGATACAGCGTTTCCTCGAAATCGAAGGCGCGCTCGCCAAATTCCAGCCAGCGGCGGCGATCGTCGATGCTGCCGGCCTTGCTCAAGCCCAGCCTGGTCAGCACCCAACCGATACCGGTGGAACCGTGCGCGAAACCACCCAGCGGCTCGTCATACACCGCGGCCGGCCAGCGCGCACCGCGCGCATCGACAATGGCGGCTTGCTCCAGACGCTCGCCCGCCTTTGCCGCCAATGCCAGCCAGCGCGTATCGCCGGTCGCATCCGCCAACTGCAGCAGCGGCACGATGGCGCCGGCCACGCCTTCGAGAATGTCGAAGTTGCGTTCGTCGCCGAATGCCTTCTGCTCCATCGCCTCGCCACGCGCGATCGCCATGGCGAGGAAGTCCGATTGCGGCTGGAACGCATGCAAGCTCAGCCAGGACAGAATCTGCGAACCCACGCCGATAAAGCCGCCTACGGCTTCGACCGGCCGCACGCGCTCCGTGCTGCGCATCACCTTGAGTACGCCATCCAGCGCTTCCTGCACACCCGTCACCTCGTCCGCCCGCCCCGCATGCATCTCGCGCACATAAGCAGCCAGTGTGACGGCGACGCCGCACAAGCCGACGTACAGATTCGGCTGCAGACTGCGCATCGCCCAGCCGGCGCGGCCGAGGATGGGGCTGATCCAGGTAACGCTGCCGTCGTCACCGCGCACGGAGAGTTCGAGCAGCTCCTGCACCGTGAGTGCGGCCATGGCGCGTCGGCGGCGATCCAGGTCGCGTGTGCTGGGAGCGCGCGGACGCAAGTCGTACGGTACGCGCTTGTCGTCGTTCAAACGGCCATTGAGATGCGCCGTGACCAGCGCGCCGCGGATGGTCAGTTCTTCCAGGTCCAATCGCATCGCCTGCCAGGCGCCGAAAATATCGTCGAGCTGGGCCTGATCCAGTTCGTTGGCGAACACCGGCACGTCGCCATGACGCATATCGTCGATCTCGGCGGCGATCGCCGCCGGATCGCGCGGCGCCACCAGCGAAGCGGCCGAATTCTTTTCCAGCAGATCGCGCGCGCGTTCGATCGCCGACGGCTCGTCATGCAGCGAGGCCGGATGCCACAGCATGCGCATCACTTCGACATAGATCTGCGTCGGCCGCAGGATCAGCCGGATACGGCTGCCCAGGAACACCGCCAGCTTCGGCGCCAGCGCACCGTCGCGATGCAGCGCGGCGAAGCGGCCGGTGAGCTGCTGGAAGCCGGCGACGATATCGGGCCAGAAGCGCGAGATATCCGGGTTCTCGCACGGATGGTTCCTGGCCATATCGATATCGATGCTGACCAGCCCGACGTGCGCCTCGCTGGTGCCGTGGTTGACGATCTCCGGCACGCGGATCTGCGGCTGCTGTCCCGGCAATGCGCCGATCGCCGAGATATCTACGCCGCTCATGCCCAGCGCCGGCGCGCGGAACGGCACCAGGCCGGTACGCAGCACCGAGGAGCGGATCATCGCGTCCGCCAGATCCACCGCCTGCCCCAGCTCGGTGACCTGCGGCGGCGGCTCCGGCACGAACAGGCTTTCCACGTCCACCACATACGGTACGGGGCCGCAGGCGATCAGGTTTTCATGATGCACGTCAGTGCCGCCAAGCAGGCGCAGTACCGCCAGCCAATGGCCGATATTGCGATAGAAGCTGCACAGCTCATCCTGGTTGGCGCAGTAGCGGTGCTCGACAAACGCAGTCCAACCGTAGACGCCGCGGTCGAGCACGGCGGGCACGCGGATGCGATCCGCCGTGCCCTGGAAAAGATCGTGCAGAAACGTTTCCAGCGCCTGATCGACGCGCACCGAACGCGGCTTGTACATCACCTTGCCGCCATCGAATGCCAACTGCGCCACCGACTGCCCGCCATCGTGCACATCGCCCTGCCCCAGCCTGGCGGCGTGCAACGCGCCTGCGGGCTGGCCGAGCAGCGAAGCAAGCGCGTCGCGATCCACGACGATGCGTTTCGCCAGCGAAAGAATCGCCTGGCTCTGCTGGCCTAACGCGCGATCCAGCCGCGCTTCCAGCACCGGATAGCGGCGCCGCAGCGTGTCCTTGAACGCGTCCTGCTTTGCCAGCTCGAGAAACTGCGCGAACTTGCCGCTCTCGTCAGGCGCGGTGAGCTGCCCGGACAGCTTGGCGGCATGCAGTTCCAGCAGAAGAATGCGGTTGAGCTTGCGCTCCGCGTTGTCGCGCAGCGCCTGATGCGCTTCCCGCGCGAGGATCGCGCTTTCGTCGCCGCTCAGGCCGGGAATGGAGCGAAGCTGGTCTGCCATCGATTGCCACGCCTCACGGATGAGGTAATCGATGATCCCAAGAAACGTATCGTTCGACGGCGCGTCGCCCATGCTCAACACCCGGAAGCAATGAAAGAAGTTCGTCCGCCGCCGTGGAATGCCACGGCGGCGGCGAAGTCAAATCAACAGCAGTAGCCCGGGCGCGAAGCCGTGCAGCCGCTGCAACGCGTATCCAGCGCGATTTCCGGGCTGGTCACCGCGGCGATGGTGGCCGCATGGCCCTCGGTGTACAGCGAGCCCGCCGGATTGGCGTAGCCGTCCACGTTATCGGAGCCCTTCAGCCAGCCTTCCACGATGTGATCGATCTGCATGGGTCGTACTCCTTGGTTTGTGGTTGGAACGAGCGCTCTGGTGACGCACACGCCTTGACCGCAGTGAGCGCGCCTGCGGTGAAAACGAATGAAGCTCAGCGGGGATTCGCGCGAACCGGGCGTTCGTGCGGCGGCGATGCGAGGTGTTGCGGCGGCGCGTGGCGAAGGATCGCGTCCATGCGTGGGAGGTGTTTCATGTCGGCTTCCCCATCGGTCCTTGCCAGCTCCATCACGCGATGTCCCTGCATGCGTTGGCGGCCAAATACTTTGGCCTTGCGCCTGGAACGCCCTGCTGGGCGTGCCCCCTTATGTCCGAAGGTTTATCAACCTCCCGTTCACGTGAAGAGAATGTGATTCCGCATCGCATATGGGCTGGCGAGGCATGCGTGATTTTTTTGCGCTTCGCACGAGACTACGAAGTGCGGTGACCATCACATTTCGTCCGGCGCTAATGACCAATGACGGGTATGACGACGGGCTCTCGCGAACAAAGATAAGCTCCGGCCTCTACTTCGCTCGCAAGGACATCGCATGAGCCGCAGGTTTTCCCTTCGTATCGCCGCCATGGCCTGCACTGCAGCGTTGCTCGCGCCCTCCGCTTTTGCCGCGCAGACCGACGGGCCGCCGACAGCGCGCCGCGTCGATGTGGTCGAGAATATTTTCGGCAATAAGCTCAGCGATCCGTATCGCTGGATGGAAGGCGAGCCGAATCCCGAGTTCAGGAAATGGCTCACCGCACAAGGCGAGTACACGCGCGCCAAGCTCGACGCGCTGCCCACGCTGAAGGCCTGGCAGGAAACGCTGCAGAAGACCAACGGCAACGAAGTGATCCATCGCGCGCAGCGCTACGCCGGCGGACGCCTGTTCTTTATCCGCCAGGAAGGCCAGGGCAGCGGCACCTTGATGGTGCGCGAAGCAGACGGCAAGGAACGTGTGCTGCTGGATCCGGCGACGCTCGGCGGCGATGGCGGCCACGCATCGATCACGCTGTTCGCGCCGTCGCCGGATGGCAGCAAGGTGGCGGTGAATACCGACCGCGGTGGCGCGGAAGTCACGCGCCTGGAAATCTTCGACGTGCAGAGCGGTAAATCCACCGGCGATGCCGTGGAACCGGTGTGGGGCGAGTTTGCTGCTGGCTGGCTGCCCGATGGCAGCGGTTTCACCTATACGCAGATGGCGCCGCAGGACCAGCGCACCAATGGCGATCCGCTGCAGGACATGCGCCTGCGCTTCCATCGGCTGGGCACCCCGGCTGCACAGGATCCGATGCTGCTGCGCGCCGGTACCGGCGAAGGCACCAACGCATCATTCGCCATTCCGTCCAACCGTTTTCCGAGCGCCATTTTCCCCACCGGCTCGCGCTGGGCGATATCCGCGGCCACGGGAGCACAGCCCGAATCGCGTTTCTGCGTCGCCCCGCAGACCGAGGCGGTCAAGCCCGGTATAGCGTGGCGCTGCATCGCCGAACAGGAAGATGGCGTGCAGGAAGCCAACCTGCATGGCAATACGCTTTACCTGATTTCCAGCCACAAGCGTTCGAATGGCGAAGTGCTTGCGCTCGACCTTTCCAAGCCGGACGCCACGCTGGCGCAGGCACGCTCCATTCTTCCGCTCGAGGATGACGAACTGGTGGTTGGCCTGGTGCTGACCGATACGCTGAAAGTCGCCGCGGCGCGCGATGCCTTGTACGTGAAGGTATCCAGGAATGGCATCGACAGCGTGCGCCGCATCGATTACGCCACCGGCAAAGTCACCTCGGTGCCGATGCCGCTCGCCGGCTCCGCTTCCCTGTTCTACGCCGACAACAGTCAGGATGGCTTCCTGCTGGAACTGCGCAGCTGGACCACGCCGCCGAAGTCGTGGCGTTACGACCCCAAGGACAACGCCATGCACACGCTAGGCCAGGATCAGTCCAGCCCGGCCGACTACAGCATGGTCGAGACCACCGAAACCGAGTTCGTCAGCAAGGACGGTACGCATGTGCCGCTCACCATCCTGCACCGCAAGGATGCCGTGCTGGATGGCAACCATCGCGCGATCCTGTTCGGATACGGCAGCTTCGGCCTGTCGGTGGTGCCGGCATTCACTCCGGTCCGGCTGGAATGGGTGAAGCACGGCAATGTCTTTGCCTATGCGCATGTGCGTGGCGGCGGCGAGAAAGGCGAGGCCTGGCATCTGGCCGGCAAGGGACCGAACAAGCACAAGGGCGTGGAGGACTTCGTCGCCGGTGTGCAGGCGCTGAGCAAGCTCGGTTACAGCCGTCCGGAACGGACCGGCCTGATTGCCGGCAGCGGCGGCGGCGTACTGCTCGGCGGCGCGCTGGTGAGCGAACCCAAGGCGTTCGGCGCCGCCGTGATGCGCGTGGCGTTTACCAATCCGACGCGGCTGATGCATGCGAACAACGGCGCCAACCTGATCGGCGAATTCGGCGATCCGCGCAAGGCCTCCGACTTCCCCTTCATGCTCGCCTCGGACCCGTACCAGAACATCAAGCCGCACACCGCCTATCCGCCGGTAATGATGGATGTCAGCCTCAACGACAGCCGCGTCGATCCGTGGCAGACCGGCAAGTTCGCCGCCGCATTGCAAGCCGCCAATACCAGCGGCAAGCCGATCTGGATCCGCACCAATGCCAACGGCGGGCATGGCATCCAGGTCTCGCTGGGCGCGGAGGCGACGGAGTATGCGGATATCTATGCGTTCCTCGATGCGCAGTTGCCGACGCGTTGAGTCCGCGCCGGCAGCTTCACGCACGGGTCCGTTGGATGCTCAGCGGACCCGCGCAGGGAGTCTCCGTGGGGGCGGGGTTACGGCTGCGTAACCTCAGCGACGTACGGTGTCGATGGCTTCCACGAACATCAGTTCGCAGGCGCCATTGCCGGTGTCGCTGCGGGTCATCGAGGTATGCCAGCGCCAGCCGTCCGGGCGGCTGGCGTCGACCAGGAAGCCTTGCAGGTGGATCACTTGTCCTGCTTCGACGCGCTCCAGTTCGCGGCGCACCGCTTCGTCCGCGGGGATCATGTGCATATTGGAACTGGAGGTTTCGATATCGCGTTGCGGGATGGGGAATTCGTCGACGCGCCAGTAGTAGAAGCGGTGCGATTGGCTGATGGAAATCTTCGACAGCACAGCGCTGTCGGACATGCGGCCCCAGCCGAGGGCGAGGTCCACCGGGGCGAGCGAGGCGCCGGCGTCGAAGCTGTAGTGCTCGCTGGAAAGCACGCGCGCCGTCAGTTCGAAGTGGGCGCGGGTGAGGAGCGTGACGTCACCGCGCTGCAGGCTGGTGCCGTTGGAGATGTCGTCCTGGATGGGCGCGTCGGGCGCGAGTACGCCGGCCGTGGGCACGGCCACATGCCGTCGCGAGAAGTGCAACGCAACCAGGCCGAGCAGTACGGCAATCAGTACAACGATCCATTTGCGCATGGATCATCCCCCCAGGATGAAACCTTTATCCCCTTGCGAGCCGCGGCGTGCCTCGTCAGCGCAGGCAAACCCTAGCACGCCGCCACGCGCGCCAATCACCCGCGTCCGGACACGCGCCCCACCCGCGTCATCTGCTCGATCATCCGCCCGAATTCCACCGCGGCCGGCGTCTTACCGCCGGCACTCCAGATCAAGGTGAAGTCCACCTTGGACAGCGACGACAAACCGTACTGCCCATCAACGATCTTCATCCCCGGCTCCACGTCATCCCGCGCCAGCACGGTAATCGCCAACCCCGCCAGCACCGCGGCGCGAATGCCCTGCTGGCTCTGCGAAGTGAACACCACATGCCAAGGGATGTCTTTTCCGTCCAGCGAGGCAATGCCCACCTGGCGGTTGATGCAAGGCGACGGGAAGAACGCAAACGGCAGCGATTCGCCCGGGGCAACATCGAAGGTCTCCGCCGCAACCCACACGAACTGGGTGCGGCGCAGGGATGTGCCTTCCTTGCTGTCCGGCGCGGTCATCACTACGGCCAGATCGAGTTCGCCGGCCTTGATCATCGGCATCAGGTCCAGATTCATGCCGACGCTGACGTCCATTCGCACCGAAGGAAACGCCCGGCCGAACTGGCACAGCAGAGTGGGCAAACGGTCGCCGAGGAAATTCTCCAGCACCCCGAAGCGCACCACACCCGAGATCGGCGACGGGCGGAAGCGGCGGGCCATGGTGTCCAGCGTGTCGAGGATCTGCTGCGCATAGCGCAGGAACTCCTCGCCGTCCTCGGTCAGCGTCAGCGCCCGCGTGGTGCGGTAGAGCAGCTGCCGGCCCACCTGTTCCTCCAGCCGGCGGATCTGATGGCTGATCGCGGACTGGGTCAGGTTCAGGCGCTGGGCGGCGCGGGTAAAGCCGCCGGCCTCTTTGACGGCAACGAAGGCGCGCAGCAGGGCGGGGTCGAAGTCCATGGGCGATTGATGACGAGCCTTAATGGGGGCGACAAAAATAAATCATTTCCATCATGGATGGCGCGTGCCGACAATAAGCCGGCCCGCCACCGCGTGCCGCCGGCCAATGCGGCGCGCCCCGCCCTCTTTCCCTGCGATACATGAGCCGCGCGGATGTCAGCGCGTGGCCGGCATTTGCCTGGAACCGGCCGCGCGTGCGGCCACCTCTTCGATCCGGAGCCCTAACGTGTCCCCCTCCCACCCCTCTCGAAACGGCGTCGCAGCGGTAGCGATCTGCCTCGCGGCGCTGATGTTCGGCCTGGAAATCTCCAGCGTGCCCGCCGTGCTGCCCACGGTGGAGAAGCTGCTGCACACCGGCTTCAGCGGCGCGCAGTGGATCATGAATGCCTACACCATCGCCTGCACCACCGTGCTGATGGCATCCGGCACGCTGGCCGATCGCTATGGGCGCAGGCGGATGCTGCTGATCAGCGTGCTTGCGTTCGGCATTACCTCGTTGGCGTGCGGGCTGGCACGCGATGCATCCGTGCTGATCGTCAGCCGCTTTCTGCAGGGCATGAGCGGCGGCGCCATGGTGATCTGCCAGATCGCCGCCTTGTCGCATCAGTTCCAGGAAGGGCCGGGGCGCAGCCGGGCGTTCGCGGCGTGGGGGATTATTTTCGGCGTCGGCCTGGGCTTCGGGCCGATGATAGGCAGCGCGATTGCGGTACTGCTCGATTGGACCTGGGTGTTTCTGATCCAGGTGCCGCTGGCGGTGATTACCTTGGGGCTGATTGCCTGGAGCGTCGACGAATCGCGCGATCCGGAGGCCAAGCATCTGGATCTGGCGGGCATCGTGTCGATGTCGGTGGCTGTGTTCGGCCTGACGTATTTCATTACGCAGGGTCCGTCGCTTGGCCTGCATCACCCGCTGGTGCTTACCGCGTTATTCGGCTCGATCATCAGTTTCGCGATCTTCCTTTACGTGGAGAAACATCGCGCCCATCCGATGTTCGATTTCTCGGTGTTTCGCATTCGCCCCTTCTCCGGCGCGCTTTACGGCTCCATGGGCATGAACTTCAGTTTCTGGCCTTTCATGATCTATCTGCCGATTTACTTCCAATCGGTGCTTGGCTATGGCGTCGTGGCTTCGGGCGTCGCCCTGCTCGCCTACACGCTACCCACACTGGTGGTGCCGCCGCTCGCCGAGCGATTGACAGTTCGCTATCAGCCGCGCGCAGTCATTCCGAGCGGACTGTTCACCATCGGCCTTGGCTTCTTCGTGATGCAGCTGCATGGCACGTTCGGATTGCCGGCGATGCTGACGGGCTGCGTACTCGCAGGCATCGGACTTGGAATGACCAATACGCCGGTGACCAATACGACCACGGCATCCGTGCCGACAGCGCGCGCAGGCATGGCATCAGGCATCGATATGAGCGCGCGGCTGATTACGCTGGCCATCAATATCGCGCTGATGGGGTTTCTGCTGATCGAAGGGATTCTTGCGCATCTGAAACAAGCCAACCCTGATGCACCGGCGTTGCGCGACATCGCTAATCAGATCGCGGCAGGCAATCTCTCTTCAAACGGAGCGCTCGCTCATGACGCGCTCGTCCATGGTTTTCATTGGGTGATGCTGTATGGCGGCATCGGCGCCTGGGTGTTGGCGGCGGCGAGTTTCGTGACGTTCGGATCCACCCAGAAAGCGACCGTCGCACTGGATCGTTGCGCGGCGGACTCCGGCAATAGCGCCTGATACTCCGTCATTCCGGCGCAGGCCGGAATCCAGCAACGATACCGATTGGTTTCCGCGAGGTGCTGATCCAATGCCGCCTCAAAAATCAGGCACTTTCGCAACTGGATTCCGGCCCGCGCCGGAATGACGATAGGTAAACCGCACTCGAGCAGCCCATGCGCCAACACTGAGCGCTTTCGTTATCGAATCGCCGGCGTCAACGCCTTCGCCGCCTCGGTGGCAATCTCATCCTGCACCTTGAGCTTGTCACCCACCGACCGGTCATAAGTAGCCGACCACACCACGAAACCATCCCCCGCCCGCACCAGCCGCGCCGCCACGCGCATGGTGTCGCCCGACTTGCGCACGCTGCCATCGAGCACATAGGCCACGCCCAGCGCCTTGGCGATATCCGCTACCGGCACCTGTTTGTCCTTGTAATAGAACGACGAGGTCGGCGCGGACACCTGCATGCCGGGGAAGGTGCTGAGCTTGTCGATCAGCTCCTCCGTCATGCCGTCGGCGAAGGGCTCCTCGCTCATCTTGTCGGTGAGGTCGAGGAAGGGGAGGACGGCGATGGTGCGCGCGGAAATGGTCGCCTGAGCGGCGGGACGGTCGCGCAGCAGCCAGTAGGCGGAGATCGCGCCGCACAGCAGGAGCACGACGCCAAGCGCCAATGCGGAACCCAGCAGGGCGCCCCGGCCTTGCTTCGGGACATTCCTCGGGCCTGGCTTGACCGCATCGGCGGAAGGGGTTGGCAATACCACGGGTGCGGTTGGCTTATCCGGTTGCGCCTCGACCGCCGCGATCAACCGATAGCCCCGCCTCGGCACGGTGGCGATATAGGCCGGCTGCTTCGGGTCGTCCCCCAGCAAGCGGCGCAGCGAGGTCACCGCCTGGTAGACGGAATCCGGCGTAACGATGACGCCCGCCCATACCTCATTAAGCAGTTCATCGATGCTGACCACCTGGCCTGCGCGGTCCGCCAGGCACAGCAGCAGGCGCATGGTGCGGGCTTCCACCCGTACGACGGCGCCGTCGCGCGAAATCTGGTCGGCGGCCGGGTCGACGGTCCAGTCGCCGATGCGCAACTTGCCCCGGGCCGGGGTTTCGGAATCGGACGGCACGTAACTCACTGTTTATCGCCATCAATAGGAGAGCCGCCGGATATTCGCACCAACGTTTGCGGGCCACAACCAAGGCCGCCACCGAGCGGCGCAGCGGTTCTTCAGAAGTCTTCAGGGCATTTCAGACGCGTTTTCAGGACTTCTCCCGCACTCGGCGGCCACTGTCCCAGGGCAAGCCAAACGACCCCGGCCGGCCTCGCGCCGACCCCAGCCCTGGAGCCTAGCCATGATCCGCCGCACCGCCTTCGCCCTCGCACTCGCCCTCGCCACCTGCCCGCTCTGGGCCGCGACCTACACGCTGGAACCCAACCACTCGATGGGCACGATCCGCTGGAGCCACCTGGACTTCGCCAACCCCACCGCGCAATTCACCCGCGTCGAAGGCACGCTCGAATTCGACCCGGCTAATCCGCGCATGTCCTCCGTGATGGTCACCATCCCCCTGGCCAACCTGAGCAGCGGCATCCCCGACCTGGACGAGAACCTGCGCTCCCCCGCCTTCTTCGACCTGGCCAAGTACCCCACCGCCACCTTCAAGAGCACCAAGGTCGAAACCACCGGCATGGCCAACCAGCTCAAGGTCACCGGCAACCTCACCGTGCATGGCGTAACTAAGCCGGTGACGCTCGATGTCACCATCAACAAGATTGGCGAGAATCCGCGGCTGGAACTGCCGGCGGTAGGTTTCGAGGCGATGGCGAAGCTGAAGCGCTCCGACTTCGGGCTGGGCAAGTTCGTGCCGCAGGTAAGCGACGAGGTCACCTTGCACATCACCACGCAGGCGGATGAGGCGAAGGGGTATGCCGCTTATCTGAAGAAGGACGCCGAGGAAGAGGCGGCGGCCAAAGCCGGCAAGAAATAATCGCGCCCGTTCGAGGCAGCCAGACGCATTGGCTGCCTCCATGGCGTCATCGCGGCTTTATGGCGCGGCGCCAGGCACCGTGTACGTCGCGGAACCTGTCGGCTGGATGCCCGCGACAATGGCGGCAAATGCATCGGCATAGCTCTTTACGTTGTCGCCATACCCGGGAATGCCGCCGTTATAAGCCTTGGCAAACGCATCGTAGTCGCCGTCATTGAGGTTCTTCTTCATCGTCGCATTGGCGCCGATAAAGTCGGTCATGGAAGCGAACTGGTTATACGCGCTGTCCTTCAGGGATTTGTACATGGCGTCCGCGCTGACATAACCCACCGTGGCATGGTTGAAACCCATGACCTGGCCGGGGCCCATCGAGATCGAGGCCGCGGCGGCTTCAGGGTCCATGCCGTAGGCGTAATTGAAAGCGCTCCAATTGATGTCCTGGTCTTTCGCGGTACCGGTCGGATGCAGGGAATGCCAATCGTCCGGATCGCCGGTAGCGTTGAACTTCTGCCCTTTGTAGCCCAGCCCTTTAGCCTGATTGAACTGGAAGTGCAGATCGAATTCCGCCTGCTGGGTGGGGTCGATCGCCTTGTCGAATTTATGCGCCTCGAAACGTATCGTCATACGCGCATTGGGATCGATCGCTCCGCCGGTTTCCTGGGTGATGATGCCGAGCACGTCCTTCACGTTGATGCCCGCCTCATCAGCCAGACCCTCGATGGCGGCGCCGTACTTGTTATAGGTATCGGCCACGGTGAGCTGCACGCCGGTGAGCTTGGAGGTATCGATCAATCCGTATTTGCCGGGGCCGGATTCGATCGACGGCGGCGCCGTCAGCATGCTCTGCAAGGCCAGTGCGGTGAGGTTGGCCTGGCGCAGATCCATGGCCTTGACGTCGAAATCCTTGGCGATCGATTCGATCGTTTCGCCGGGCATCACCGTGTGTTCCATCACCATGCGCGGATTGGCCGCAGGCACCGTGAGGCTGACACCCGCCCAGGGCTGCACGTCCTTTACAGCGTCCTGCAGCTCGGGCAGCGAGGTGGTGAAGTCGAAACTGCCGGCGGACGGCGACAGCAGATCGGGATTCGCGGCGCGAATCGCATTGGCGTCGATGTTGTAGCGCGCGGCCAGCGAATCGACGGTTTCGCCAAGCGAAACAGTGTGGCTGAAATTCATCAGCGAAGTGGCCGCGGGGATATTCAGCGTAGTGCCCGGAATGGCATCCGCCAGAGGTGGCCCGTCATAAGGAGCGGACAGCTGATTGCCCAGCGACTGCGTCGCGGAATTCTGATCGTTGCCACCTACACCGCTGGTCGAGGTCATCGGAGTCGCTCCCTGCCGGAGGCTATGCTCGATAGGACTTAGAACCCGAATCTAGAACGATAAGCGCGGAACGGTTACTAGGGTTTTCCCTAGTCTTCTCGACCAATTCCGAGCATCTCCTGGCTCGATGACCAGCGCAGACGACTGATACGCAACACCGCAGCGGACTTAAGCGCATCTATCGGTGGCTAACCCTGTTGCCCTGCTTATCACTGGACTTTTCGAGTGGGCCGCTCTCCATCTTCTTTCCTACGTTGCCTTGGCTTTTAACCATGAGGTGATGCGTGACAAGGCAGACGATACTCAAATCTTCATTGGCGGCGATGATCCTGGCCGCCGCCCCCGCCTTCGCCCAGGACCAGGGCTTCTACGGTTCGATCAAAGTGTTCGACGCCTACAGGCAGCTCTCAAATATGAAGCTGACCAGCCCCCGCGTCGCCGGCCGTACGCAGGATCCGAAATCCATCCGCACGCCCAATGGCTCATTGAGCCTGAGTTATCAGTACGACTCGCTTTTCCGTGCGGAAGTCGAGTACACACTGCCTTCGTCCGCGCGCTTCGTCGGTCGCTGGGCGCCATTCACGGCCAACGACAATGTGCTTAATACGCGTACGCAACGCCTCATGCTCAACGGCTATGTGCATTGGCCTTTGGCACAGCGCATATCGCTGTTCGGCATGCTTGGAGCGGGGCTGGCCATGACCAGGACGTCGGGATGGCAGACCCGTCCGGATCGCGCGTTCGAACATGGGCGGAATATCCGCGCGGCGTATGCCATGGGTGTCGGGGCCGACGTGCGCATCACCAGCGATATGCACCTGGAGCTGGGTTATCGCTGGGTCGATCTGGGCAATATTTCGACTCGCCCCAATCTATTCGACAACCGCGCGCATGCTCGCGACGAGCAGTTGAAGGGGCGGTTGCGCGAACAGAATGTCTATCTTGGGTTGCGCAAGATGCTTTGAGCGCCGTTGCGGCAAAAACGGACGGCGGCGGCCGGACATGCCGACCGCCGCCGTCCCCTTACTTCTGCGGCAAAGACCTGGTCAGGTCAGCTCACTTTCCACATGGGAGGTCCGATCCTGCAGGTCATGCCATCCCGCAACCCCATTCTTTTCAGCGCGGCCATCAGTGCATCGCGCGCGCGCTGCTGCTTGTCGCCATCCATCGGATCCCATGAGGACTCGATGTCCCTGTCCGTGGTCTCCAGCCTGATACCAAAGCCTGGTCCCGAGATCACGACCAGCGTGCCGTTCTCCCGCCTTATTTCGGGCTGGCGGCCGGCTTGGTCGGTCCATCCGAGCAGAGCGCAGATTTGCACGATGGCGTTCTGATACGGAAGTTTGTCGGCCATGGATTCCCCCTGTTCGCGTGATGGCTCGCGAAAAGTGTAGAAGATGGCCGCGGGGTCCAATTGACCCTCTGTCTCATTCTTTCTGCCGGCTGGCCGGCGGCGAATTCCGGAGCTATCGGCCGGCGCAGAAATTCAGTCCGCGTGCCAGCTCGGGGGCGCCATTGAAAATGCTTGGGTCGGCACCTGAAGCCATGTATTTGCGTGCCGACTCCATGGCCTTCTTTTCCTGATCGCGGCATTTGATATAGGACACGGATGGGCCATAGGTGCCGAGCGAAAACAGGGCGATGCGAAGATCGATGGCGATCTTGCGGTGCATTGAGGATGCGTCGCCGGCCTCGATGGCCTGCATGGAGCGCCTGACGTCGGCAAGCGCGTCGTAGACTGTGTTCTGGCTTGCCAGTGCTCCCATTACAGAGCTTCCGTTCGCTAAGCCAAAGTAGTAGCCCGTTGCTGCGCTCAGCAAGGCGACTACTACGAAGACAACCCCGATCAAGACTCGTCCTTTCACCATGTACTCCTTGAGTTGCTTGGTTGATGGTCAGTCTCTAAGAGAGCCCAGGCATCTCACGCCAAGATCAAAGCCATCCCCGTTGGAGGTCGGCCAGTATCTCCCGTCCTCTAAGGCGTTCGCGCCATGCCGCCGGCGCAGCCAGTCCCCGCCGATAGCGCTACGCGGTCGTTATTAGAGTTCCTGGGCCAAGCCGATAAGAAGCCCGCCAGGACCACGGATATAGCAGAGCCGATACGAGTTCTGATACTGAACAAGCTCTCCGACGAGCTGCGCGCCATGCTTGCGCAGCCTTTCCAGCGTGTCATCGATATCGTCCACGGCGAACATGACGCGCAGATAGCCTAAGGCGTTTACCGGAGCATCCCGGTGATCCGCGATGACCGCCGGCCTGATAAACCGCGAAAGCTCGAGCCGGCTGTGACCATCCGGCGTGGACATCATGGCGATCTCTACGCATTGATCGCCCAGTCCGGTGATTCGCCCAGCCCACTCTCCTTCGATCGTTGCCTTCCCTTCGAGCTTGAGGCCAAGCTCGCGGAAGAAATCGATCGTCGCTTCGAGGTCTTCGACGACGATGCCTACGTTGTCCATGCGCTTGATTGCCATCGGCCGAATCTACAAGGTGGCCTTTAGCATGACAACGTCGCGACACGCGGAGATGGTGGTGTTGGGGTTCGCCGGTGGCTCACCCCAACCTACGCAGCTGCCGTGGCTTCAAGCGCCGGCGAATGACTTCTCGATCCGCCGCATGAATCCGTCAAAGGCGCGATCGCTCAGCCAGCGGCGCAGGAACAGGATCGTCCGCGCGCCACCACCGATGGCGTAACGCGTACGAGGGCGCGATGCGCGCAGGGCACGTGCAATGGTTTTTGCCACCACATCCGGTGCCGATACGATGGACGACTTTTCGCCGCCGGCAAACATGCGCGCATGGCTTGCCGCTTGTTCGGCGTAGGCAGTGTGGCCCGAATAACGCAGCAAACCTTCCGTCGCAATGCCGCTCCATTCGGTCCGAATGCCGCCAGGCTCCACTACGACGACATCGATGCCAAAGGGCGCCAGCTCCATGCGCAGGCAATCGCTCAGCCCTTCCACCGCGAACTTGGTGGCGTGATACCAGCTTCCCATCGGCTCGTGCATCTTGCCGCCGATCGAGGTGATATTGACGATGGTGCCCGAGCGTTGCGCGCGCATCATCGGCAGGCATAGCTGGATAAGGCGCGCCAGGCCGAAAACGTTCACTTCGAATTGGCGGCGCCCCTCTTCCAAGGGCACATCTTCCAGCGCGCCATAAGAACCGTAGCCGGCGTTATTAATCAGCGCATCCAGGCGGCCTTCGCGCTTGGCAATGGTTTCGACCGCCTGGACGATCGAAGCATCGTCCGTCAGATCCAACGGCAATACTTGCGCGCCGGCTTCGGACAGGCCGCTCATGCGGTCCACCCGCCGCGCCGCCGCGTAGACCTTGTAGCCGTCCGCTATGAGGCGACGCGCAGTTGCTTCGCCTATGCCCGACGACGCGCCGGTAATCAGCACGGTTTTGCTCATGGCTTGTCACTTGGTGGTTGACGAAGACCGAGTCTAAACTAGGGTCCATACCCCCTAGTCAAGGGCTACGCCATGCTGATTGCCGAATTCTGCCGGCGCGCCGAGCTGACTCGCGACGCCGTGCGCCTATATGTGAAGCTCGGTCTCCTCAGGCCGAACGCAGGAGCTGCTGGCAGCAATCGCTATCAGCATTTTGATGAGAGCGATGTGGATCGCGTTGCCTTGATCAAGGTCGGGCAGCAGCTTGGTTTTACGCTGAAGCAGATCGTCACCTTGAACAAGGAATACGAGGCCGGCGGCATCGACCAGGCGCGACGATTGGCGGTCATGCAGGGGCAGTTGGCGCAGGTCGATGAGAAAGCAGAGCAGCTGAGTAAGCTGCAAAGCTATCTTCGGGCGAAGATCGCCTGGATCGAATCAGGCGAACATGGGAATGAGCCCTCGTTCTGCGGGCTCGAAGTCGTTACCCGAATGATTGGCAAGCGTAAAGGCAATGACCGCAGCGCATATTACCTTTATTTCAAGGTCCCTTCGAACGATGTCTTAGCAAAAGTGTTTCAGCAACGAGCACTTCTGCCAGACTGTCGCTGCAGCAATCACTAAGTTTTCTGATTAACTGCTCCCTAGTGTCAGAAACTCTGGCGGGCAACGAAGCATGCTTAGCAACCAGATGCTCTAGCTCATTTCTCCAGAGCATTTCCAAAGCGCACTCTTTGCTGAAAAATGGATTTACTTTTGTCGGACGCAGATAATCAAAGGTGATGCCATGACGGGAGTTGGTCGCAACCATCACACCCCAAAATGACGGACTATTAACTTGCGCCCACGCTACATGATTTTTAGTTGTGACAAGCGTGATTCGTTTAAAGGCTTTATTGTAATAAGATGCCTGCCTTAGCACCCGGCCAACACTATCGGTCTGCCCCTTTATCTCAAAACAATGGACTGTTTTATATACTGCCGCAATGTCGGCTATTGCATTTCCTCGCTTAACGCGAAGCTCATGAATCAACGCTCGAGGCGAGGGCTTTCGCGCCAGCAAGCGCAACTCCAGGGCCGACCTGATTACCAAGTCGTTAAGCGAGTTCGCTAATTTATCGCTGAGCAGCAGCCGCGTTGAGCTCGTCACTGAGTGAGACAAAGGTGCTCACCCACACTTGCTATACCCACAATTCAAACAAGTCTGACACCCATCCATCAACACCAACGCCTTCGTATTGCACTTGGCGCACAACGTCGCCCCCGGCGGAAACCCATTGCTCGATTCACCAACGGCCGCCTCAGCCTCAACAGCCGGCGCCGCCTGGCTCACCTCAGAGTTTTTTTTTGCGCCAGCCTCATAGGCCGCGCGCTTCTCGGCGATCAGGCGCTTGGTCGACTCATCCATCTCCGGATCGTGGATCAGGCCGATCATCTTCATATGCCGCTCGATCACCGCGCCGATCTCGGCCACGATGCTGGGCATGTAAATGCCGCCGGGCTTGAAATAGCCGCCGCGCGGGTCGAACACCGCCTTCATCTCCTCCACCAGGAAGGTGACGTCGCCGCCCTTGCGGAACACGGCGGAGATGATGCGGGTGAGCGCGACGATCCACTGGAAGTGGTCCATGTTCTTCGAGTTGATGAAGATCTCGAAGGGGCGGCGCTGCTCGTGGGGCGTGCCGGCGTTGAGCACGATGTCGTTGACGGTGACGTACAACGCGTGCTCGAACAGCGGCGACTTGATCTTGTAGGTGGAGCCGACGAGCGTCTCGGGACGCTCCAGGCTCTCGTGCATCTGGATCACTTCCGCCTTGGGCGCCTCTTTCGGCGCGGCGGCTACTGCGGCGGGCGCGGCCTTGTCCTCGGGCTTGACGACGTTATAGCCCTTGATCTTCTTTTCGATCTTGATCGCCATAGGGATGCTTCTTTTTTTCAGTGTAGGCGGGAGGAGCGGCGCTGCCTGGCCACAGGCCAGAAACGCACCGGCCCGGCACATAGGCCGGGCCGGCACGCATTACGGCTTACTTCTTCTTGCGGGCAACCTTCTTGGCCGGCTTGCGCGCGGACTTGACGGCGGCCTTCTTGCTGGCAGTGGACCTCTTGACCGCTTTCTTGGCGGTCTTTTTACCCGCGGCCTTCTTGGCCGTCTTCTTCACGGCCTTCTTGGCCGTCTTCTTGCTGCTGACCTTCTTGACTGCCTTGCGGGCCGTCTTCTTCACGGCCTTCTTGGCGGTCTTCTTGGCGCCGGCCTTCTTGGTCGCCTTCTTCGCGACCTTCTTGGCGGCGGCCTTCTTCACCGCCTTCTTGGCGGTCTTCTTGACGGCGGCCTTCTTCACTGCCTTCTTGGCAGTCTTCTTGGCGCCGGCTTTCTTGACTGCCTTCTTGGCGGTCTTCTTGCCGGCAGCCTTCTTGGCGGTCTTCTTGCCAGCAGCCTTCTTGACGGCCTTCTTAGCCGCCTTCTTGGCGGGAGCGGCCTTCTTGACCGCCTTCTTGGCGGCCTTCTTGCGCGCCTTCTTGGGGGCGGCCGGGGTTTCGGCAGCAGCCGGGGCTTCCGGCATAGCCGGCGTTGCGATCGAATCGAAATCGGTATCAATGGACATGTGGGTTTCCCCTCCGACGTGAGTTCAGTACTTGGCGTGGGCCTGCGTGTATCAAGGCGTCAAAACAGCGATCCGGGCGAAGACCGACAGTTGCGAAGCAACCGCCGGCCCGTGCTCAAAACTTGCCGTAATAGCCTTCCTTCAAGGCATCAAACAGGTTTGCGGCGGAATGCAGCTCTCCGTCGTATTCCACTTCTTCATTGCCTTTCAGTTCGATAACGCTACCGTCTTCCAATTCGAAGCGGTAGAGGGTGCTCTCAAGATCGGCTTCCTTCACCAGCACGCCTTGGAACGCGGCGGGGTTGAAACGGAAGGTCGTACAGCCCTTGAGACCCTGCTTGTAGGCGTAGAAGTAGATGTCCTTGAAATCTTCGTACGGATAGTCCGTGGGCACGTTCGCGGTCTTGGAAATCGAGGAATCGATCCATTTCTGCGAGGCGGCCTGGATATCCACGTGCTCTTTCGGCGAGATGTCGTCCGCGGCGACGAAGTAATCCGGCAGCTTGGCCTGCGGATCGTCGCTGAACGGCACCGCGGCGGCATTGATGAGACCGCGGTAGGCGAGCAGCTCGTAGCTGTAGACCTCGATCTTTTCCTTGGTCTTGCGGCCTTCGCGGATCACATTGCGCGAATAGTGGTGGGCGAAGCTCGGCTCGATGCCGTTGCTGGCGTTGTTGGCCAGCGACAGTGAGATGGTGCCGGTGGGCGCGATCGAGCTGTGGTGGGTGAAGCGGGCGCCGACTTCGGCGAGCTCAGCCACCAGGTTCGGCGCCACCGAGGCCACGCGCTGCATGTAGCGGCTGTACTTGGCGTGCAGCACGCGGCCGGGGATGGCGTCGCCGACCTTCCAGCCGTCGGCGGCCATTTCCGGGCGCTTGCGCAGCATGTCGCCGGTGACGGTGAAGTCCTTGGACAGGATGGGCGCGGGGCCCTTTTCCTTGGCCAGGTCCAGCGCCACTTCCCAGCCGGCCACGGCCATTTCGCGCGAGACGTCCTCGGTGAAGGACACCGCGTCGGCGTGGCCGTAGCGCATCTTCAGCATGGTGATGGTGCTGCCGAGGCCCAGGAAACCCATGCCGTGGCGGCGCTTGGTCATGATCTCGTTGCGCTGCTGTTCCAGCGGCAGGCCGTTGATCTCGACCACGTTGTCGAGCATGCGGGTGAACACCTTCACCACTTCGCGGTACTCGTCCCAGTCGAAGCGGGCCTTGGGGCCGAAGGGATCGCGCACGAAGGTGGTGAGGTTGATCGAGCCCAGCAGGCAGGAGCCGTACGGCGGCAGGGGCTGCTCGCCGCAGGGGTTGGTGGCGCGGATGTGCTCGCACCACCAGTTGTTGTTCATCTCGTTGACCTTGTCGATCAGGATGAAGCCCGGCTCGGCGTAGTCGTACGTCGAGACCATGATCATGTCCCACAGATGGCGGGCGCGGATGTGGCCGTAGATCTTGCAGGCGACCAGGCCGTCCTCGCGGGACACGTAGTTCTGGTGGGTGGGCCACTCGCGCCACACGACCTTGGCCGGGTCGGTGAGGTCGATCTCGTCCTGTTCCTTGACGTGCACCGGGAAGACCATCGGCCAGTCCTGGTCGTGCTCCACCGCCTGCATGAAGCCGTCGGTGATCAGCAGGCTCAGGTTGAACTGGCGCAGGCGGCCGTCCTCGCGCTTGGCGCGGATGAATTCCTTGACGTCCGGATGCGCCACGTCGAACGTGCCCATCTGCGCGCCGCGGCGGCCGCCGGCGGACGAGACGGTGAAGCACATCTTGTCGTAGATATCCATGAAGGAAAGCGGACCGCTGGTGTAGGCGCCGGCGCCCGACACGTAGGCGCCGCGCGGGCGCAGGGTCGAGAACTCGTAGCCGATGCCGCAGCCGGCCTTCAGGGTGAGGCCCGCTTCGTGCACCTTCTCCAGGATGTCGTCCATGGAGTCGTGGATGGTGCCCGACACGGTGCAGTTGATGGTGGAGGTGGCCGGCTTGTGCTCCAGCGCGCCAGCGTTGGAGGTGATGCGGCCGGCGGGAATGGCGCCGCGGCGCAGCGCCCACAGGAAGCGCTCGAACCAGTGCTGGCGCAGCTCCGGCGTGGCTTCCACTTCGGCGATCGCGCGCGCGACGCGCTGATAGGTTTCGTCGACGCTGCCGTCGACCGGCTCGCCGGACTTGGCCTTCAGGCGGTACTTCTTGTCCCAGATGTCGTAGGACGCAGGCTGCAGCGGAATCATGGCGGCGCCGTCTCGATTGATTTCCGCACCCACAACTGGTGCACGCACAGTGCTCATCGGCTTCGTGACCTCCCGGTTTGGCCTCGCGGCCCCGTTGGTTTCTTCTTCTATGGATTGGACCGTCCGCGCGTACGCCGCTTAGTGCGAGGCCATGCCTGACGTCCCCCTGCCGACTCTGCGACAACTCCCCCTAGAGCTGTCACCTTGGCACCAGCATTAGTTGGAACACCGGCGCCTATACACAAGATGTTGTGGTGCGAACGGAGGTGAAAGTTACCCCCGGCACCGGCCGATGTCAAAGATTTTTGCGCGCGATCACGTTCGGAACTGTCAGCGCTGAGTTACGTCGAAGTGAGCGCCTTTCCGATGAGCGTGTCGGCGCGTTATTTGCGTGTGCGACGGCGTCGTCCGGAAGGTTCGGTAAGGCTTGTCTGATGCGCGTGTCGTCCTGTGCTCGACACCGCCAGTGGCGCCGCAGGCTGCGTCTTAAGATGCCTGCCTGCCGATCGACCAGTACGCCGCGTCCTTCGCCGGACGCCTCACTCGAAAGGGAGTCGCTTTCCATGTCGCACCGCCGTATCCGTCCGCTCGCCGCTCTGTTCGCCGCCCTGCTGGGCGCTGCCACGCCGCTGGCCGGCCAGGCCTCCCTGCCCGCCACCGTCGACGGCCAGCCGCTGCCTTCGCTGGCGCCGATGCTGGAGAAAGTGACGCCGGCGGTGGTGAACATCTCGACCAAGACGCGGGTGCAGGTGCGCGATCCGTTCTTCGACGACCCGGTGTTCCGCCAGTTCTTCGGCGTGCCGGGCTCGCAGCGCGAGCGGGTGGCGCAGAGCCTGGGTTCGGGGGTGATCGTGGATGCGGCCAAGGGCTACATCCTCACCAACAACCACGTGGTGGGCGGCGCGGACGATATCTCGGTAAGCCTGCAGGACGGGCGCGACTTCAAGGGCAAGCTGATCGGCACCGATCCGGATACCGATGTGGCGGTGGTGCAGATTCAGGCGACCGGCTTGCAGGCGCTGCCGATCGCGGATTCCTCGAAGCTGCGTGTAGGGGATTTCGTGGTGGCTGTAGGCGATCCCTTCGGGCTGAGTCAGACGGTGACGTCGGGCATCGTCTCGGCGCTGGGGCGCTCCGGGCTGGGTGGCACGGGGTATCAGAACTTTATTCAGACCGATGCCTCGATCAATCCGGGCAACTCCGGCGGCGCGCTGGTGAACCTGCGCGGCGAGCTGGTGGGGATCAACACCATGATCTTCTCGCCCTCGGGCGGCAATGTCGGTATCGGCTTCGCCATCCCGACCAATCTCAGCCGCGATGTGATGCAGCAGCTGATTGCGCACGGGAAGGTGAGCCGCGGCAATCTTGGGATCGAGACGCAGGACATCACGCCGCGGATTGCCCAGGTGCTGGGGCTGAAGAATTCCAGCGGTGCGGTGGTGACGCGGGTGAGCGCGGGGTCGGCGGCGGATGGCGCGGATATCCAGACCGGCGATGTGATCACCGCGATCGACGGCAAGCCGCTGCGCAACGCGCAGGAGCTGCGCAATGCCGAGGGGCTGTTGCCGGTGGGCAGCACGGTGAAGCTGACGGTGCAGCGCAATGGCGCCAATCGCGAGGTGACGGCGAAGCTGACGCCGGAGAAGCTGGCGACGGTGGATGGGGCGACGCTGGATCCGCGCCTGGCGGGGGTGACGTTCAGTGATTTGTCGCAGAGCCTGCGCAGCCAAGGGGTGGCTGGGGTGGCGGTGCAGGAGGTGAAGCCGGGGAGTCGCGCGGCGTTGGCGGGGTTGGGGGCCAATGATGTGGTGATGGCGGTCGGGAGTGCGCGGATTCCGAATCTGGCGACGTTGAAGAAGCTGGCGGGGGTGAAGCCGCGGCAGCTGGTGTTGATTGTGTCGGGGGATGAGGGTGTGCGGTATATCGATGTGCGTTGATCAGCGCGCAACCTGAGCCCCTCTCCCATCGGCGACCCGAAGGTAGTCCCTGTGGGAGAGAGGGGTTGGGGTGAGGGTTCGGGCGGAGCGCGGAAGTGATGTTCTTCGCTCCGCCCGAACCCTCATCCGGCTGCCGCCACCTTCCTCGCTCCTCAAGGCCGCGCACATCCCTGTGCGCTCCCCGCGTGCTCCCGAGGGGAGAAGGATTCAGGTGTGAGGACTGAGGGGCTCGCGCGAACGCATTCACACTTCCGCGGCTTTCGGGGATGAACGCGTGACGGCCGTCGCACCAACCCCTGATATCCACCCCTCCCCTCAGCCCCCATTTCGTTTTCTTGCGCCACGATGGCGGGCGAGGGAGAACCCGGGCGTTTTTTCTGACCGGGAGCGCATTGATCCGCTTGATTGTTCCTAAGCAGCCGGATGAAATACCGCAGCTTTGTCCGACGCATGCGCGCCATGACGGCAGTACGCGGTCCTACCCCTAGCCGAACCCGGGATTTCCCATACCTATGTCCTTCCGTCTCGCACGCATCCTTTCCATCGCTCTGCTCAGCGTCGCCGCCGCTTCCGCGGCGCAGGCCGCGCCCAAGGCCAAAAGCACCAAGAAGCCCGCCCAGCCGGCTGCTCCCACGCTGATCTGGCGCGGTGACCAGGCAACGGCGCGCGGCCTCGTCACCGACGTGGCCAAGGCCTACGAAAAGGCCGGCAAGGGCAAGATCGAAGTGCAGCCGTTCAACACCATCTCCGGCCTGGATGCCGTGGCCAAGGGCACGGCGGATTTCGCCGGCTCCGCGCGCGGTCCGGACGGTTCGGCCGAGAGCAGCCTGGTGTTCACGCCGGTGGCGTGGGACGCGCTGGTGATGATCACCTACCCGTCCAACCCGGTGAACAGCCTGACGCTGAGCCAGGTGCACGACATCTACTACGGCAAGATCACCAACTGGAAGGATGTCGGCGGCAACGATCAGGAGATCGATCTGTACGCCGTGGCCAGCCCCGGTGACGGCGTGGAATACAGCCTGCGCAAGCTGCTGTTCGGCCGCGGCAACCAGCCGGTGGCGGCGCCGCGCCTGTACGTGAACACCGCCAAGCTCGAAGAAGCCGTGACGCTGGATCCGAAGGCGCTGGGCGTGACCACGCTGGCCGGCGTCAGCGGCAACCGCAAGGTGAAGACGATCAATATCAACGGCACCCCGCCGAGCCCGGCGACGGTGAAGGACGGCAGCTATCCGCTGTTTATCCCGGTCTACCTGATCACCAGCGAGAGCAGCCCGAAGGCTGCGCAGCTGAAGGTGTTCATGGACTTCCTGGGCACCGACGCCGGCCGCGACGTGGCCCGCAAGCACGACCTGGTGCCGTACGACGAAGCGCCGGCGCTGGCCGAGCTGGATGTGTCGCGCCGCCCGAAGATCCTGGCCGAAGTGGGCGCCCGTCCGGTGCCGCAGGAGCCGACGCCGACTCCGGTGGCCGCACCGGGCGCGACCTACGCCTCGCGCGTGGCGACCTCGCCGACCTCCGATCTGACCCAGCAGGCCAAGCAGGATCTGCAGGCGCGCAACGACGCGAGTACCGAGAAGAAGGTCGAAGCGGCAGCGGCGAACGGTGACAAGGTCTACACCGTGAGCAAGGGCGACACGCTGTCGGTGATCGCCAAGAAGTATTCGGTGACCGTGGCCGACCTGCGCAGCTGGAACAGCCTGAAGAACGACAACGTGAAGATCGGCCAGGTGTTGAAGGTGGGTCTCTGATCCACCCCGTGCGCATCCGCGCCATCACGCTGGACCTGGATGACACGCTCTGGCCGGTGCTACCCGCGCTGGAGCGTGCCGACCAGGAGCTGGACGCTTATCTGCGCCAGCACTATCCCGACGTAGCGCGCGCGTGGCCGATTCCGGCCATGCGCGCCCTGCGTGCGCAGGTCGCACAGGAACGCCTGGACCTCGCCCACGATTTCACCGCGCAGCGGCATCTGACCATGCAGCGCGCCTTCACCGAGTGCGGTATCGCGGAAGCGCCGCTCGATGTGCTGTGGGATATCTATTTCACCGCGCGCAACAGCGTGGAGCTGTACGCCGACAGCCTGCCGGCCCTGCAGCGCATCACCGCCGCCTTTCCGGTCGCCAGCCTGACCAACGGCAATGCGGACCTCAACATGATCGGCATCCGCGCGCATTTCGCGCATCACATCTGCGCGCGGGATACCGGGATCGCCAAGCCTGATCCGCGAATTTTCTCTACCGCGGCGGAACGGCTGGGTGTGGCGCCGGAGGAGATCCTGCACGTGGGGGATGATCCGGTGCTGGATGTCGCAGGCGCGCGGGAGGCCGGGTTGCGGACGGCGTGGATCAATCGCGAACGCTTGCCGTGGCCGGACGCGCTAGGCGATCCGCCGGAGCTGGATCTGGTGGATATGACGGCGCTTGCAGATTGGCTGGAAGTACATAGCGCAGCGAAGTGAAAGTCTGCTTCCTGCGGGGAGATGATGCTGGTGGGCGAATGGGGAGTCGCTTTTGGAGCGGCGTTTCCATGGAGCGAAGTAGAGCTTTTGAGCTTGCAACGCCCCTCGGCTCACGACTCCGCCCGACCCCTCACCCGACCCTCTCCTCGGAGGGGAGAGGGAGTCGCTTTTGGAGCGGCGTTTCCATAGAACGAAACAGAGTTTTTGAGCTTGCAGCGCCCTTCCGCTCACGACTCCGCCCGTCCCCTCACCCCAACCCTCTCCCCGGAGGGGAGAGGGGGATGTAGGGCGTCGCGACAATCGGACTAAGAGCAGGCGGCGCAGCCCGCCGCGTTCCGCTTGCGCGCTCTTGCTCTTGATCTTCCGGGTCCCCTTGGCACGGCGGTGAGGGCTGGACGATCAGGCCCCGCAGGGGGCGGGGACAGGAGTCCCCGCCTTTTTGACGGGACATGGATGTCCCGTCAAAAAGCCCGGCCAGCCCTCACGGACCCGCAGCAGCGAAGCTGCGGAGGGCGCCGCGCAGGGTGCCCTTTCTTCTTGGTTACTTCTTCTCGAGGTCCCCCTTGAGGGGATTGGGCAAGCAAAGAAGAAGTAACTCGGCCCGCGGCAGCGGGGCGAAACACTCGCCGACAGGCGAGACACATATGCGTCAGCACGACAATCGAGCGATACAGTCACTGGATTCCAGCCTGCGCTGGAATGACGAGCTAAAAGCAGGCTCCAGCCTACGCTGGAATGGCGAGCTAAAAGCAGATTCCGGCCTACGCTGGAATGGCGAGCTGAAAGCGGATTCCAGCCTGCGTTGGAATGACGAGCTGAAAGCAGGCTCCAGCCTGCGCTGGAATGAGGAGCTGAAAGCAGGCTCCAGCCTGTGCTGGAATGACGAGCTGAAAGCAGGCTCCAGCCTGCGCTGGAATGACGAGCGTGAGGCCGCACGCCGAATTGGCAAGCAAGTGGTCGCCCGACCACCCAAAAACGCGCATCATGGCGCGCTACGCCTAGTGAGCCGCGCGCGGTGCGCGGCGAGTGGAGCCCCATGTCCCTGATCGAACGCAAAACCGGCGACCGCCAAAGCATCGCCATCGAAACCACCGACGCCACCCACCTCGCCTCCGCGAAAAAACGCCTCAGCGCCACCCAACGGAAATGGCTCGAACAGACCGGCTTCGAAGGCGCTCCCGGCACCTTCGCCCTGCTGCCCGACGCCAACGGCAAACTGCAGCGCGTACTGGCCGGCGTCGACGCCGCCGATGCGCTGAACGCCATCGCACACCTGCCCAAGACACTGCCCGACGGCAGCTACCACCTCGCCGACGAAGGCGTGCTCGCCGACCACGCACAGGCCGCGCTGGGCTGGGCGCTCGGCGCCTACGAATTCACCCGCTACCGCAAGGCCAAGCGCGCCCCGGCGCAGCTCGCCGTCCCGGCCGCAGCACTGAAGACGCTGGCACCCCTGGTCGACGCCACCGCGCAGGTGCGCGACCTGGTCAACACGCCCACCGAAGACATGGGCCCCAAGCAGCTCGCCGAAGCGGTGAGCCAGCTTGGCAAGACCTACAAGGCCAAGGTGCGCGAGTGGGTCGGCGACGAACTGCTCAAGGCGAACTTCCCCACCATCCACGCCGTGGGACGCGCCAGCCACCGCTCGCCGCGCCTGATCGAGCTGAGCTGGGGCAAGAACGGCGACCCGCTGCTGGCCGTAGTCGGCAAGGGCGTGTGTTTCGACACCGGCGGCCTGGACCTGAAGCCGGCCGACGGCATGCGCTGGATGAAGAAGGATATGGGCGGCGCCGCGCATGCGATCGCGCTGGCGCGCCTGATCATGGAAGCGAAGCTGCCGGTGCGCCTGCAGCTGCTGATTCCTGCGGTGGAGAACGCGGTGAGCGGCAATGCGCTGCGTCCCGGCGAGGTGGTGGTGACGCGCGCCGGCCACAGCGTGGAGATCGACAACACCGACGCCGAGGGCCGCCTGGTGCTGTGCGATGCGCTGGCCTATGCGGGCGAGCAGCAGCCGGACCTGATCGTGGATTTCGCCACGCTCACCGGCGCCGCGCGCGTGGCGCTGGGCCCGGACCTGCCGGCGCTGTTCGCCAACCGCGACGAACTGGCCGAGCAGGCGCAGGCCGCGGGCCAGGCCGTGCAGGATCCGCTGTGGCGCCTGCCGCTGTGGCGGCCGTACCGGAAGATGCTGGACTCCTATATCGCCGACTTCGCCAACAGCGGCGCCTCGCGCCATGCGGGCGCGATCACGGCGGCGCTGTATCTGGAGCGCTTCGTGGCCGACACCACGCCGTGGCTGCACCTGGACACCTACGCGTGGAACGACGGCGACCGCCCGGGCCGTCCGCGCGGCGGCGAGGCGATGGGGTTGCGTGCGATGTTCGCGCTGCTGCAGAAGCGCTACGTGCGTAGCTGAGGGCGGATCGAAAGCACGCCCGGCGTAGGTTGGAGTGAGCCGCAGGCGATCTCCAACATCACCACGTCCGGGCGTCTCGCCGCGTTGGGGTTCGCTTTGCTCGCCCCAACCTACGCCGGCGTCGTGCAGCCGATGAGAGCTCATGGCGACACTGCCCGGGGCTCACGAGCATCGCGCCCCAGCTCATTGGTAATTTCAGCCAGCACGCGCTGCGTGCGCAACAGCACTTCCTCGCTGCGGAAGCGGCGCACGCGGTAGCCCCTGGTCTCCAGCATGCGCGTGCGTGCCGAGTGATAGCAGGGCGCCGCCTGCACGCGGCCGTCGTCGATCTCGACGATCAGCCGGGCAGGAATGCAGATCAGATCGACCAGATAACCGGCGACCAGATGGTGGCGGCGGAAGCGATAGCGGGCGCTGTCCTCGCCCTGCAGTGCCAGCCAGAGCTGGCGTTCGGCCTGGACGCAGCGCAGGCGGCGGTGGTCGATCTGGCGGCGTAGGTAGTGCATGCGGCGCTCCTGCGGTGGAGTGCACAGTGGGCGCCTCCTTGCACCGTGCCCGCTATCGGGCGGCGCCGCGCCTTATCGTCGGCGGCCGCCATCGCCGGAACGCGGCGTGCGGCGACACCGCGTAGGCCTTCGCCAGTGCCGGTCGGCATGACCTTCGGCGATGTTGCCTAGGACATTTCACTGCCATGCTTGGTACTTCACCCACAGGGAGCCCCTCCATGCCGATCCTCCGTCCTCGCCTGCTGTTCTTGGGCCTGGCCGCCCTGCTGGGCACCCAGGCCGCGTTCGCCGCCGATACCCCCGACAAGCAGCCCGAGCAGCCGCCGCTGAGCAAGCAGACGCAGCGCTCCGGCGGCGAGATGCCGGCCGAACAGCAGCGGCTGAACTTCGATCACGCCGAACTGCACTTCGCGGTGGACATCCCCAAGGAGACGCTGGACGCCACGGCGCGCCTGAGCTTCAGCGCGAAGGAAGCCACCGACGTACTGCTGCTGGACCTGGATCCGGAACTGAAGATCAGCGCGATCACGCTGGACGGCAAGACGCTGCCGACGAGCGCCTGGAGCAATCCCGACGGCCGCCTGCGGATTTCCCTGACCAAGCCGCTGGCCAAAGGCGGCAAGACCACGGTGGAGATCCGCTACGGCGGCAAGCCCCACGTGGCCAAGCGCGCGCCGTGGGACGGCGGCTTCGTCTGGGCCAAGACCGAGGACGGCCAGCCGTGGATCGCCACCGCGGTGGAAGGCGAAGGCTGCGACATGTTCTGGCCGTGCATCGACCATCCGATGGGCAAGCCGGACCTGGTGGACACCTATATCACCGTGCCGAAGTCGCTCGCTGCGCCGGGCAACGGCGTGCTGGTGGACATCAAGGACCAGGGCGCGAACCACATCTACCACTGGCGCGCCAAGCATCCGACCACCTATGCGATCTCGCTGAATATCGGCCCGTTCGATATGCTGAAGGGCGATTACAAGAGCCACTACGGCAACACCATCCCGATGCAGATGTGGTACCTGCGCGGCCATGAGGCGCAGGCCAAGCAGTTGTTCGGCGAATTCCCGCGCATGCTCGATTTCTTCGAGGAGCAGATCGGCCCCTACCCGTTCGGCGACGAGAAGATGGGCGTGGTGGAAACGCCGCATCTGGGCATGGAGCACCAGACCATCAACGCCTACGGCAACGGCTACCCGCGCAGCGAGTTCGGCTTCGACTGGCTGCTGCAGCATGAGTTCTCGCACGAGTGGTTCGGTAACCAGGTGACCAATGTCGACTGGGACGACATGTGGATCCACGAGGGTTTCGGCACCTATATGCAGCCGCTGTACGGCCAATACCTGTATGGCGACATGCCTTACTTCTCGATGCTGCAGACCGAGCGCACGTCGGTGCGCAACGTGCATCCGATCGTGGCCGGCCGCCATCAGTTCGAGCATGAGGTGTACGACGCCGACAGCGGTCCGGCGAACGACATCTATTACAAGGGCTCGCTGATGCTGCACACGCTGCGGCAGATGATCGGCGACAAGGCCTTCTTCGAGACGGTGCGCCGGCTGGTGTACGGCCGTCCGGATCCGAAGCCGGGCAATTTCGCACCGCACTATGCGACGACGCGCGATTACATCGATATCGTCAATAAGGTGACGGGGAAGAATCTGAACTGGTTCTTCGATGTTTATCTGTATGAAGCCGCGCTGCCGGCGCTGGAAGTGAAGCACGAGGGCGACACGCTCTCGCTGCATTGGAAGGCGCCGCACGACAAGCCGTTCCCGATGCCGGTGGAGGTACAGGTGGGCGACACCGTGCATACGCTGCCGATGACGGATGGCAATGGCACGGTGGCCGCGCCGGCGGGTGCGCTGGTGGTGATCGATCCGCGCAGCAAGGTGCTGCGGGAGCTGCCGCATATCGGCGAGTTCCAGCAGTGGCGGAAGGAAGAGATGGAGAAGAAGGCGAAGGCGCAGAAGAAGAGCTGAGAGCGTCTTCTAGCTTCAACCTTCCAGCTTGGAACCCTTCTCCCTCCGGGAGCACGCGGGGAGCGCACAGGGATGTGCGCGGCGCTGAGGAGCGAGGAAGGTGGCGGCAGCCGGATGAGGGTACGGGCGGAGTCGTGCGCACCACTCCGCCCGTACCCTCACCCCAACCCCTCTCCCGACGGGAGAGGGGCTCAGTGCTTATGCCGCTATGGAGGTGGTAATCGCCCCAAAGACTCCGTGTCCTCCACCGTACCGAACAACCTCCGCAACGTGCGAAACACCGCCCGCACTCCGCGCAGAATCTTCGGCAACAGCCACAGCATCAGCAGCACGAATAATCCCAGCACCACCAGCAGCGCCAGCGGGTGCTGCCACATCAGGTAGAACATGCCGGCCCAGGTGAGGTCTTCGCTCACGCTGGCGCCCCAGTTGCTGAAGGGTTCCGGCGAGGTATTGATCAGCGCGCGGCTGCCGGACTTGGCCAGATGCGTGCTCGACACCAGGGCGCCGCCCAGCAGCACCGCCGCGGCCTGCATGCCGGGCGAAGCATCCTTGAACACACCCCACGCCAGCAGCGTGCCCGCGGGAATGCGGATAAAGGTGTGGATGGCATCCCACACGCTGTCGAAGGCGGGAATCTTGTCGGCGAGGAATTCGCCCAGCATCAGCACGCCGGAGACGATCAGCACCCAGTTGTCGCTGAGCATCGCCAGGCCGGGTGGCAGGTGCACGATGCCGAAGCGGCCGAGCAGGCCGGCAAGGAAGACGGTGGCGTAGAGCCGCACGCCGCTGGCCCAGGCCAGGCCGCCGGCGAGTGCGACGTTCGATAACGTGTCCATGGCGGGCCTCGGTGGGACGTCCGCGCTTATGTACGCCTGCCGGGGGTGGCTAGTCCATCGGACTTGTCCGTCGCCCTGCCGGGAGACGCGCAAGAAAAAAGGGCGGCGCTTGCGCACCGCCCTTTGCGTCGATCCGGCCAGGGGTTCAGTGCGAACCCGGCGCCGTATTCGCTTCCGGCGTCGCCGCCGCGGTGGCGTTCGGCGAGAACTTGCCGCCGTACGGCAGCACTTCGGCCGCCAGCTTGGCATCGCCCTTGATCAGGCCCACGGCGTCGAACAGGATGTGCGCCGTTTCGTCGAGCTGCGGATCGGCGGCCTTCTTGGCCTCGTCTTCCTGCTTCAGCTGCGACTTCAGGCTGCGCTCGTTCGGGTTGAGGCCGTCGTCGAGACCGTCGCGGTCGTCGTTGAAGCTGTTGCCGTCGATCGTCTTGTGGCGGGCGCGGAAGTCGGCCTGGATGCCTTCCTGTTCCTTGCGCTCGGCCTGGCGCTGGGCGAGGTTGAGCGAGATGGTGGTCTTGTCGCGCATCTTCCGGTACTGCGCCAGCTCGTCGAGCATCAGCTTCCAGCCCGGCGCCTTGGTCGCGCGCACATCGTGCTTGGCCTGCAGCTGGCCCAGGTAGGCCTTGAGGTCGGCGACCGGCTTGTAGTCCGGCGCCGGCGCGATCTGGGTCCACTGCAGCGCGTTGTCGTAGGTGGACTCGCCGAAGTCCTTCTCGTCGCCGCTCTTGGGGAAGTTGATGTCCGGGGTCACGCCCTTGAGCTGGGTGGAGCCGCCGTTGATGCGGAAGAACTCGGCGATGGTCATCTTCAGCTCGCCCAGCTGCGGCTTCTCCTTGGTGCGGCTGGCGAAGCGGTCGAGGTCGACCAGGTTCTGCACGGTGCCCTTGCCGAAGGTCGGCTGGCCGATGATCAGGCCGCGGCCGTAGTCCTGGATGGCGGCGGCGAAGATTTCCGAGGCCGAGGCCGAGCCGCGGTTGACCAGCACGGCCATCGGACCGGTCCAGGCCATGCCCGGATCGTCGTCGCCCTGCACGTCCACCTGGCCGCGCGCATCGCGCACCTGCACCACCGGGCCCTTGTCGATGAACAGGCCGGTCAGCTCGTTCGCCTCGGTGAGCGAACCGCCGCCGTTGTTGCGCAGGTCCATGATCACGCCTTCGACGCCGGCCTGCTTGAGCTCGCCCAGCAGCTTGGCCACGTCGCGGGTGGCGCTCTTGAAGTTCTTGTCGCCTTCGCGGCGCGCGCCGAAGTCGGAGTAGAAGGTGGGCAGGTCGATCACGCCGATCTTGCGGCTGACGTTGCCGTCCTTGATGTCGATGATCTTCTTCTTGGCCGCCTGCTCTTCGATGCTGACCTTCTGGCGCACCAGCGAGATCACTTCGTGCTTGCCGTCCACGCCGACGTCGGCCGGCAGGATCTCCAGGCGCACGGTGGTGTCCTTCTTGCCGCGGATCAGCTTGACCACGTCGTCGTTGCGCCAGCCGATCACGTCGACGATGGCGCCGTCCGCGCCCTGGCCCACGCCGACGATGCGGTCGCCCGCATGCACCTTGCCGGACTTCGCGGCCGGGCCGGCCGGCACCACCTCGCTGACCACCACGTACTCGTCGCGCACGCCGAGCACCGCGCCGATGCCTTCCAGCGACAGCTTCATGGAGATGTCGAAGTTCTCCGCCGCGCGCGGGCCGAGGTAGTCGGTGTGCGGGTCGGTGGATTCGGCGTAGGCGTTCATGAAGGACTGGAACGCGTCCTCGCCGTCGAGCTGGCGCACGCGCTCGATATAGTTGGCGTAGCGCTTGTCCAGGGTCTTGCGGGCCTCGTCGTCGCTCTTGCCGGCGAGCTTCAGGCGCAGCCAGTCGTTGGTGGTGCGCTGGCGCCACAAGGTGTCGAGCTCGGCCTGGTCCTTGGGCCAGTCGGCCTTCTTGCGGTCGTAGGCGTAGCTTTCGCTGGTGTCGAGCTTGAAGCCCTTCTTGAGCAGCTCGCGCGCGTAGCTCATGCGGTCCACGGCGCGCTGCACGTACAGGTTGAACACCGAGAACGGACCGGACAGGTCCTGGTTCCAGATGGCGTCGTCGAACTGCGACTTCAGCGGCGCGAACTTGGCCATGTCGGCCTGGGTGAAGAACACCTTCTCGCCGTCGAGCGCGTCGAAGTAGGCCTTGAAGATCTTGGCCGACATGGCGTCGTCGAGCGGCTGCGCGTCGTAGTGGAAGCGGGTGAGGAAGCGCGCGGAAAGCTGCGCGGCCTGCGCCTGCGTGAGCGTGGCCTTGAGCGGCAGCGACGAGGCCTTGCGGCCTCCAGCGGTGCCGCCGGTGAGGTCGGCGGCCGACTGCGCTTGCGCGCCGCCGACGGTGAAGGCGAGCAGCAGTGCGAGCGAGACGGTACGCAGTTTCATGAAGTTCTCTTTAGGCATGCTCGGTGACACCCGCGGCGTGAGCTTGGAGATCGGCGTGATAGGACGAACGCACCAGCGGACCGGACGCGACATGGCCGAAGCCCATCGCCTCGCCGGCTTCGCGCAGTGCCTCGAATTCTTCGGGAGTCCAGTAGCGCACGACCGGGTGGTGATGCGGCGTGGGCTGCAGGTACTGGCCGATGGTGATCATGTCCACGTCGTGGGCGCGTAGATCGCGCATGGTTTCCAGCACCTGTTCCATGGTCTCACCCAGGCCCAGCATGATGCCGGACTTGGTCGGCACTTCCGGATGCTGCGCCTTGAAGCGCTTGAGCAGGTCCAGCGACCACTGGTAGTCGGCGCCCGGGCGCACTTCGCGGTAGAGGTGCGGCACGGTTTCCAGGTTGTGGTTGAACACGTCCGGCGGGAAATCCTTCAGCACTTCCAGCGCGCGCTCCATGCGGCCCTTGCCGCGGAAGTCGGGCGTGAGGATTTCGATCTTGATGTTCGGCGCGGCATGGCGCGTGGCGCGGATGCACGCGGCGAAATGCTCGGCGCCGCCGTCGCGCAGGTCGTCGCGGTCCACCGAGGTGATCACCACGTACTTCAGGCGCATGTCGCGGATGGTCTCGGCCAGGCGCGCGGGCTCGAGCGGATCGGGCGCGGCCGGGCGGCCGTGGGCCACATCGCAGAACGAGCAGCGGCGGGTGCAGACCTCGCCGAGGATCATGAAGGTGGCGGTGCCCTTGCTGAAGCACTCGTGGATGTTCGGGCAGGAGGCTTCCTCGCACACCGTCACCAGCGAGTTCTCGCGCAGGCGCGCCTTGAGCTGCTGCACCGCATTGCCTGGCGGCAGGCGCACGCGGATCCAGCTCGGCTTGCGCAGCACGGGGGTGTCGGTTTCGAAACCGGCGCGGTTGCGCGCGATCTTGTCGTTGCCGAGCTGCTTCTCGACGGCGGGCGTGCCGCTGACGACGCTGATCGGGATGACCTTGGAGGGGGACATATCGCTCATGTAGGCAAGCTCAGACCGCTACGCGAGCGGGTAGTTCGGGGAGGACGGGAGCGGCGGACTCGGCCGTGAAATCGAACTGGCGGCAGAACTCTTCCACCAGTGCGTCTTCCACCTCCGCCAGCCGCGACGGACCGCCCAAGTCTAACACCTGGGTGACCTGCAAACCCTTGTAGCCGCAAGGGTTGATGCGGTGGAACGGCTCCAGGTCCATGTTTACGTTGAAGGCCAGCCCGTGGAAGCTGCAGCCCCGGCGCACGCGCAAGCCCAGGGCCGCGACCTTGGCGCCGGCCACGTAGACGCCCGGCGCGCCGTCCAGCCGCGCGGCGCCGATATTCCAGCGCTCCAGGGTGTCGATGATGGCCTGCTCGATCTTGCACACCATCTCGCGCACGCCCACGCCGGCGCGGCGCAGGTCGATCAGCGGATAGGCCA